>Ga0123334_1003127_pt1 | contig 18203 bp, 15 predicted proteins | sample BiotimSIPDNA_FD_89706 | JGI IMG/M metagenome (GOLD analysis project Ga0123334, IMG submission 89706) | Anaerobic biogas reactor microbial communites from Washington, USA - Biogas_R1 time_0 SIP DNA | ecosystem: Engineered > Bioreactor > Anaerobic > Unclassified | place: Washington, USA... | reverse complement strand
GTCTGTCTGGATGTATCGTGGGTTTCCCATCTGTGCCTGTCACCTTTCATTTGTAGTTCGGATTAATTAAACCACGTATCTTTAACGTTTGGATGATTTTGGACTTGTTTTTCAACAGTCTCTGGCAAGGTTTTGGCAAATTTTGTTCTAACGTGATCAGGAGACCATATTTAGAGTGAGAATTTTTTAATGAACAACTCACGCGTGGCGTCCAATATATCACGAACATATGCCTATTAACGTCTTCGTTACGCAAAAATATAGTGCATGGTAAGGACACAGGTACGAGGTGAATATTCCGTTCGCTCACGCGTACCAGCCGAAGCTGTAAAACCCAACTGGCGCGTGGCGTCCAATATATCACGAATGTTTGCCAATCAACATATCCGCCACGCGCAAAAAAGTGCTTGGCAAGGATGCCAGGCATCAGTTGGAGTAATTGGCATGGATTATTTTCGTTCGTATGTGGTCTCCTGACCATGGCAGAGCATTAGAATCTTCCGCGGTCAGGAGACCGGGAAAATATTGTTTACCAAACTCGCTCCGGCGTCCCGCCGTGGGCTTAGAGAAGCATGACGATGAAGTTATGCGCCAGAGATCGGACAAACCAGAAGCTAATCCAACCGGTGTGGGACATCCGATTGATCACGAATGTACATCCGCCAATACGCCTACCATTCGTGATTCGAATGCTGCACGGCGGGACGCCGGCAGGAGAAATAAAATAACGTTCGCTGAGGCGTCTTCGCCGAAGCAAAGAATAAAAAGAAAAAGCTAAACCCACCATTCGTGATAATCACAGAGTATAATAGCCCCAATACAAAAACCACTCATCTTTTAGCTCACAGCGCGCAATAAACATCAAACCCATGGGACGGCAACGATGACAGAAGAAATCAAATTAGGCAAATATCAAATCATCAAAGAACTTGGCAGGGGCGGCTTCGGCATCGTGTACGAAGCTCATGACTCGATTCTGGGAAGAGATGTCGCTCTGAAGGTACTCCACAGCCAGCATGCCGTTGACCGTGGTTTCATCGAACGTTTTGGGCAGGAAGCGCGCATGGCCGCCCAGCTGGAACACCCTCATCTGGTACCGGTTTATGACTTCAATGAAATCAATGGTCGTTACATCATCGTCATGGGGCTGATGAAAGGTGGCTCGCTAAAAGACCAAATCAAGCAATATGGCGCATTTGACACTTTCCGTGCCAAGAAGGTGCTTGAACAAATTCTTGAAGGTATCCATTTCATTCATCAAAACGATGTTATTCACCGCGACCTCAAACCCAGTAACATCCTCTTTGACCAACACGGTACAGCGCGTATCAGTGATCTGGGCTTTGCCAAAGCGTTGCGTGGCAGTGTGGATAGCTCAATGAGCGTGAGCGGGGGCTTGGTGGGTACGCCGGCTTACATGGCGCCTGAAGTCTGGCATGGCAAAAAGGCAACGGAGCAATCGGATATTTACAGTCTTGGCTGTATTATCTATGAAATGCTGACAGGAGAGGCGCTCTTTTATGGCGAAACGCCGGCAGAGTCCATGACCAAGCATTTGATCGTTGGTCCGCAGATGGACGCGGATTTGCCAAAACCCTGGCGTGAGCTGATTGAAAAATGCCTTGCCAAAGAGCCTGAAAAGCGTTATTCCTCGGCGGGCGCCATTCTTGAGGATTTAAAGTGGGGCTTGTTTGACGCGGCTGAAGAACGGCAAAGTGAGATTGTCTTAAGCAGCCAGGAGGATGAGCCCGCGGAAGACGCTCCGGGAGCAGTTGAAGAAGAACTAAGTATGTCTGAAAGCGGGATATCTTATAGTCCGGCGCGGGGCGCGGGTTCTGTTGAAAGCACCTATAGAAAATATGACAACTATGATTATGGGGCTCCGGAAAAAGAAGAACTTAGGGCAGGTGAAGAGGTGCGAAGAACTTCAACTGTCGGAAACTATCAGTCTGCGCCTGAAGCACCCACACCCGGACAGATACTGGAGCTATCCCCGCTCCAACGCCTGCAGATGAGACTACCCTGGCTTTTACCATTGAGTTTGGGTGTAATCATCTTGCTTTTAGCAGTCGTGCTGGTATTAAGAAATTCGCAAGCGCCAGCTGCGATTACGCCCATGCCAGAACCAGGAATACCAGAAGAAGAATTCGTTGAAGAAGTAATCGAAGAACCAGAGTCTAAACAGCCTGAAGCACCAACAGAAGAGCCATATCCTGAACCAATTGAAGAACCAATAGAACCGCCTGGTGTGGGCTCAACGATGCTACGCGAAAAAGATGGCATGGAGATGGTCTATGTGCCTGAGGGTACGTTTACGATGGGCAGTGATGATGGAGAAAGCGATGAAAAGCCGGTACGTATTGTCAAATTGGATGCCTACTGGATTGACAAATACGAAGTCAGCAACGCGCAGTATAAAAAGTGTGTGGAGACGGGTTCGTGTACAGCTCCGCATTCGACAAGCAGATATGATAATTCTGATTACGCCAATCATCCGGTGGTTAATGTTGACTGGTATCAGGCGAGCGCATATTGTGAATGGGCGGGAGGCAGATTGCCTACCGAAGCGGAATGGGAAAAAGCTGCGCGTGGACCAAACGGGAATAAATACCCGTGGGGAGGTGAGAGTCCGAGCTGTGAATTAACGAATTACAACCAATGTAAAGGTGGCACAACTGCAGTCGGTTCGTATCCGAAAGGAGAAAGTTATTACTATGCCATGGATATGGCGGGGAATGTCTGGGAATGGGTGAATGACTGGTATGCGTCATATGATGCGAGTGACACAGACAACCCTACTGGACCGACTACGGATCGAGACTTTCGTGTTATCCGTGGCGGTTCGTGGTACAGCAACTACGGGGACATACGCTCTGCCAACCGGTACTGGAGCTATCCAGACATCAGGTACGACAACTACGGGTTTCGCTGCGTCCTCCCGCAGCCGTAAAAAAAGCTTGTAAAATGAGGACTGCATTGGCTGCGGGTTTCTATTTTCTATTTTCTAATTTCTGGGGGGTCAAGGGGGGCGTGCCCCCCTTGGGGTATGTTTTTATAAAAAAGATTTAATGTCTATGTTGCCGGTAAAAAATCAAATGTCGCCGGTGTCCACACCGCGCGACTTTCAACCATGTGAAATGCGTTCACACCGCGCAATAAGAACCTTCCGCGGTCAGGAGACCGGGAAGATGAGATGGTGCATGCCGTTGGTGTCCGCACTTCTCATATGTCGTGGTGTCTGCCGCTTCTCAACTGTCGCCGGTGTCCACACCGTGCGAAGATAAACACATTAGCGCCGAAGCTATAAAACCCAACTGGCGCGTGGCGTCCGATGCGTCCCAAACGCTAACCTATCATCATCCCCGCCACGCGCAAAGAAACACATGGCGAAAAAGTGCAGGGCAGGGATGCCCTGCACCAGTAGGACAGAATCAACTGGCGCGTGGCGTCCGATGCGTCCCAAACGCTAACCTATCATCATCCCCGCCACGCGCAAAGAAACACATGGCGAAAAAGTGCAGGGCAAGGATGTCCCGCACCAGTAGGAAAGGAAATGTCTGGTGCAGACGTCCAACCCCGGTAGGAAGGTCAACTAAACCCGTCCTCGCTAAAGCTATGAAACCTAACTGGCGCGTGGCGTCCTGTATGACACGAAGGTTTACCTATCAACATATCCGCCACGCGCAAAGAAACACATGGCGAAAAAGTGCAGGGCAAGGATGCCCCGCACCAGTAGAAAGGTCAACAAAACCCGTCCACGCTGAAGCCATGAAACCTAACTGGCGCGTGGCGTCCCGTATGCCACGAAGGTTTGCCAATCAACATATCCGCCACGCGCGAAGAAGTGCAGGGCGGAGAAGCGCAGGGCAAGGATGCCCCGCACCAGTAGGTAGGTCAACTGGCGCGTGGGGTACTGTATGACACGAAGGTTTGCCAATCAACATATCCGCCACGCGCGAAGAATTACAGGGCGAAAAAGTGCAGGGCAGGGATGCCCAGCACCAGTAGGGAGGGAAATGTCTGATGCGGACTCCCAAAACCAGTAGGAAGGTCAACTGAAGCGAGTCTACGATGTCAAAAATGCAAATAAACCTCAGCGCAAGCTTGACTGGTTTTTCATTTTGACAAGGTATAATTTTAAATATGAAACTAAAACGTGTTTTGATCCGTGGCGGTGGGGATTTGGCAAGTGGGGTTGCGGCATGCTTACATCGTGACGGGTGGCAAGTCATCGTAGCTGAATTAGCCCAGCCCTTAGTCGTGCGTCGCAAGGTAGCATTTGCTGAGGCTGTTTATGAAGGCACTGTTCAGGTGGAAGAAATTTCCGCGCGCCTTGTATCCAGTCCATCAGAACTTGAGGGCATCTTAAAAAACGGTGATATAGGTGTTTGCATTGATCCAGATTTGGAAATTATCGATTCTCTACCAGTCTTCGCGATCGTTGACGGACGCATGTTAAAGAGACATTCTGATCTTGGTAACCCAAGTTCGATACCTGTCATCGGTTTAGGTCCTGGATTTGTTGGCGGTGAGAATTGTTTTGCGGTGATTGAAACCAACCGGGGAGAAAATCTTGGCAAAGCCATTTACGATGGAGAACCAGAACGCGATACCGGTAAGCCAGCACCTGTGCATGGCTATAGCCTTGAAAGGGTTGTATACACACCCGACGATGGCATGTTTGAAGCCTGGCTTGAAATTGGTGATGCTGTGCAGGAAGGTCAGGCGCTTGGAAAGATTGGCGATAAGGTTATCTTTTCAAAAATTTCAGGCGTTGTGCGCGGGCTAATTAGAGAGGGGATTTTTCTGCCCAAAGGAACCAAGGTGGCGGATATTGATCCAAGAGGCAAGAAAGAAGCCTGTTACAAAATCTCGGATAAGGCTATAATAATAGGTTGTTCGGTACGCGATGTGCTGAATGATTTATTTAATAAAACGGAGTAGTTATGAAGATTAATGAAGCATTGCGCATAGAAAATAAGTCAGCGGTCGCATTTGTCGGCGCTGGAGGAAAAACCACAGCGATGTTTAACCTCGCCAGAGAGTTTGATTTTCCATCCATTGTGACCACAACCACAAAATTGGGATTGGAACAAATTACACTGGGAGATAAACATATCAATCTGAATGGTGATTTGCCGGATGGCAGTGATTTCGGTGATGAAAAGGTGACTGTGGTAACCGACCGAATGAATGCCAATCGTACGCGCTGGCAGGGATTGGATGATATGCAAATCTCCCGATTGCGCAATGTGGCAGGCGTGCTTAGCCGCGCGCTACTCATTGAAGCTGATGGCGCTAAAACTTTACCTCTCAAAGCACCTGGAGAAGATGAACCTATTATCCCCGATTTTGTGGACCAGGTGATTGTTGTGGCTGGATTGGGCGCGGTAGGGAACTTCCTGGATGAAGGCAATGTCTTTCGCCCCGCTTTGTATTCTGAGCTGAGTGGACAAGACAGAAGTCAGCCAGTATCGCTGGAAAGCATCGCGCGAATGTTGATTAATCCGATGGGCGGATTAAAGGGCATTCCGGAAAACGCTAAGAGAACCGTTATTCTCAATCATGCTGATTTAGTGCCATTGAACGACAGTGAATTAGCCATGTTCCGCAACTACCTGATTAAGCATTATCACGAAGCTTATATAGGCTCTTTACACGAAGGTTGGTTGTTAGGACTTTACTAATTTCTACTAATCTTTCGCAAGGAAGATTTGATTCTGTAACAGACTGTGATAAACTGAAACTATCAAAAAAGACGCCTAATCGCGTCATTTTTATGAAGGAATTATGAGAACAATCGTATGGAATGAAGAAAAACAATCGGTGGATATCATCGATCAAAATGTGCTTCCAGCTGATTACAGAATTGTCTCACTTTTACGTTATGAGGATGTTATTGGGGCAATCAGCCATATGACGGTGCGTGGCGCGCCAGCTATTGGTGTTACTGCCGCGTATGGGATGGCATTAGCCGCCATGCGCTCAGATAAAAGCGATCTGAACGCCTTAAAAGTGCAATTAGGAAAGATTTCAAAAGAGATTGGCGCGGCGCGTCCTACCGCGGTGAATCTATGGAATATGCTTAATCGATGTCTGGATTTGATTAGTACCTATGAAGGACATATTGACGAGCTTAAAACACAACTCTTGACCTTCGCGCACAAATTAGCCGATGAAGATGTAGAAATGAATAAGCGCTTATCAACATTCGGCGCGGATTTGATTAACGACGGGGATCGGATTGTACACCATTGCAACACTGGCGCGCTGGCGACGGTCGATTATGGAACAGCCTTGGGCGTTATCCGCATGGCACATGAACAAGGCAAGAAAATCCACGTTTATGTAGATGAAACCCGTCCACGCTTGCAAGGCGCTCGACTGACTGCCTGGGAACTTAAACAATATGGCATTCCTTATGACATTATCACGGATTCTTCCTCTGGCCAACTCATGCAGATGGGGATGGTAGACAAGGTCTTTTTTGGCGCGGATCGCGTTGCCATGAATGGTGATGTGGCAAATAAGATCGGCAGTTATATGTTGGCTCTTGCCGCGGTGGATAATAGGGTGCCGGTCTATTCGGTCTTTCCGACGAGTACGGTGGATGTTTCAATTGCCAGTGGAAAAGAAATCGAAATTGAACAGCGCGATGAGCGTGAAGTTTTAGGTATTTCTCTGAACGGAGAGATTGTGGTTCCGGATGGCGCTACCGCGCTTAACTATGCCTTTGATGTCACCCCAAACAGGCTATTAACCGGCCTGGTTACGGAACATGGCGTTTTGTATTCCCCGTTTTTTGAAAAATTGGGTAAAATTGCACGAAAGGGACAGTTATGAAAGTTATTCTTACCGGTTCAATCGCCTTTGATTATTTAATGAAATTCCAGGGTCTTTTTAAAGACACCATATTGCCAGAGCATATCGAAAAGATCAGTTTATCCTTTCTTGTTCATGAAATGCTGCGCCATGATGGTGGCGTAGGCGCGAACATTGCTTATAATCTGGCGATGTTAGGCGGTGACGCCTATCTGTTCTCCACAGCGGGACAGGATTTTGGCGAGTACCGTCAAAGGCTTGATAGTGTGGGTGTAGACACCTCAGGTGTGAAGATTATTCCGGAAAAATTTACTGCTTCATTTTTTGCGACAACGGATTTGAGTAACGCGCAAATCGCGTCTTTCTATACCGGAGCGATGGCAAATTCCGCAGAATTGAGCTTGCATGAAGCTGATTTCGAAAAAGACGATTTTGTGATGATTTCGCCCACGGACCCTGGCACGATGAAACGGTACATCCATGAATGTCAGGAACTTGGTTTGCGTATGCTTTTTGACCCCGGACAACAAATTATCAGCATGGACAAAGAAGATATCATTGCTGGTGTCAAAAGCGCGCATGGGATTTTTGTGAACGAATATGAATTCGAGCTTTTACAAAACAAGACCGGATTTAGCGCGGAAGAAATCATCAGCAAACCGGTTTTTTGTGTGGTTACCTTAGGAGGCGATGGCGCTAAAGTTTACGCCAATGGTGAGGAATATTTTATTCCGATCGTTAAGGGCATAGAAGTTGTTGACCCCACCGGCGTTGGCGATGCGTTCAGAGCGGGTTTTTTGCGCGGTTATATGGGCGGTTTGGGTTATCAGATTTGTGGAGAAATGGGCGCGATGAGCGCGGCAATTTCCATCCAGCACCCTGGCCCGCAGTGCCATCGTTTTGACTGGAAAAGTTTTAAGACAATATTCCGTGAACATTTTGATGACCACGGCGAATTAAACGAATTAGATTAGTATTTGGAGACTTAATGGAAAATTACAACGTCAGAGATTTGAATCTTGCTGAAGGCGGACGCCGCCGTATGGACTGGGCGCAAAGAGAGATGCCCGTTTTGACTATGCTTCAGGAACGCTACCGCAAAGAACGTCCTTTTGAAGGCGTGCGCATGTCCTGTTGTATGCATGTTACAACTGAAACCGCCAATTTGATGCGCACCATGCAAGCTGGTGGCGCGGATATCGTTTTGACCGCGTCAAACCCACTTTCCACTCAAGATGATGTGGCAGCTGCTTTGGTAGCACAGTACGAAATCCCTGTTTTCGCCATTAAAGGTGAAGACGATGCAACGTATTACAAGCATATTCACGCCGCCTTGGATCATAAACCCAATATCACGATGGACGATGGCGCGGATTTGGTGAGCACCATTCACAAAGAACGCCGTGATTTGATTCCGGGTATTGTAGGTGGTACGGAAGAAACCACGACCGGTGTCATTCGCCTGCGCGCGATGGCAAAAGACGGCATGTTGGCTTTTCCTGTTATGGCGGTGAACGACGCGATGACAAAGCATTTCTTTGACAATCGCTATGGCACCGGCCAAAGCACGCTTGATGGTATTGTGCGCGCGACAAATATATTGATTGCCGGTAAGACTTTTGTGGTGGCTGGTTATGGCTGGTGTGGTCGTGGTGTGGCGATGCGCGCGAAAGGTTTGGGCGCGAACGTTATCGTGACCGAGGTAGATCCTGTTGTGGCACTTGAAGCGGTAATGGATGGCTTTAGGGTAATGCCTATGAGCGAAGCTGCGCCTATCGCGGACGTTATCGCGACTTTAACCGGCGACCTGAATGTGGTTGACAAACACCATTTTGAAGTTATGAAGGACGGATGCTTGGTTTGTAATTCTGGTCACTTTAACAATGAACTCAATTTGGATGCACTGGCAGAAATGGCTGTTGATAAACGTCTGGTGCGTCCTTTTGTTGTAGCTTTTGTTTTGCCTGATGGACGTGAAATTAACGTTTTGGGTGAAGGTCGACTGATTAACCTTGCGGCGGCTGAGGGCCATCCTGCTTCCGTAATGGATATGAGCTTTGCCAACCAGGCGATGGGCGCTGAGTATATGCTCAAGCATGCTGGCGAACTTGAAAACCGCGTTTACGACGTGCCAGAAGAAATAGACCGCCAAATTGCCGCTCTGAAGCTTGAAGCGATGGGCGTTAAGATTGACGTTTTGACCGAAGAACAGGTTAAATACCTGAACTCCTGGGAATCTGGAACGTAATCTTTTGTAGAAGAATTGATTGGATGGATGCCTGTGGTTTTATCGCCGCAGGCATTTTTCTTTTTTAGAACATGGATTTGCTTAAAAGAAAAACGCGGGCTGGGAGAGTGCCCGCGTTTTCCATAGAAAGGAGGTCAAAATGAACCTAAAAACCAAGTATTCTATTCATCACTATCGATATCATTCTCATCAGGATCAAAAGCGCCAGTGCTCATATCTTCTTCTGCAAGGTCTCGCACGGTCATCTCTATTTCTTTCATGATTTCAGGGTTCTGAATCAAAAAGGTTTTTGAGGCTTCGCGACCCTGACCGAGGCGTTGTTCTTTGTAGGAATAGAACGAGCCACGTTTGTCGATGACTTCCATGCTGGTTGCCAAATCAAGGATATCTCCGGCTTTGGAAATACCTTCGTTGTACATAATATCGAATTCAGCAGCGCGGAAAGGCGCGGAGACTTTGTTCTTCACCACGCGCACGCGCACACGGTTACCCACGATTTCAGCGCCAACCTTGATTGACTGCACACGGCGCACATCCAGGCGGATGGAGGCGTAAAACTTAAGCGCCATACCGCCGGTGGTTGTTTCGGGGTTGCCGAACATCACGCCGATTTTCTGGCGTAACTGATTGGTAAAGATGAGCGCCGTTTTCGTCTGGCTAATCGCGCCACCCAATTTACGCAAAGCCTGGGACATCAGGCGGGCTTGAACACCCATGGTGGGGTCGCCCATGTCGCCTTCGATTTCAGAGCGGGGCACCAAGGCGGCAACCGAGTCGATGACGACCAAATCCACCGCGCCAGAACGTACCAGGGTTTCAGCGATTTCAAGCGCCTGCTCACCGGTGTCGGGTTGGGAGATGAGCAGTTCATCAATATTAACTCCACATTTGGCGGCATAAACCGGATCAAGGGCGTGCTCCATGTCGATAAAAGCTGCCACGCCACCCTGGGCCTGACATTCCGCCACGATATGCTGGCATAGAGTGGTCTTGCCCGAGGATTCCGGACCGAAAATTTCGGTGATGCGTGCCTTGGGGATGCCCCCTACACCAAGCGCAAGATCAAGCGATAGCGAGCCGGTGGGGATGACTTCAACCTTCATTTGATGGGCTTCACCAAGACGCATGATGCTACCTTCGCCATAGCGTTTTACAATTTCATGTAGGGCGCGGTCGAGGACAGCTTTTTTGGCTTCCTCCATACCATCGGTGCTTGATGATTTAGGTGTCGCTTTTTTTGCCATGGGCATTCTCCGTGTCTAAAACTATTAGCTTAATGTTAGCACAAATGTTCGCATTGTCAAGAAGCTGCTATCGAATCTTGCGGCATTCGAGATAGAAGCGTTTGTCATGCGCGTGGTTCATCGAGAAGGTCTTGCGGGGCAAGGCACCATCCAGGATGATGGATTTAAAGAGCGTGAATTTGGTAATCGAGGGGAGGTAAATACCCAGGTTACCGGGTTGCTGGCTCAGTTCGCAGGTGATGCCATCACCATGGACATAGTCGATTTGGGTTTCGGGGTGGGCTTTCAACCAGGGATCAAGATACTCTTGGACATTTCCAACAGAGAGGTTGTGGGCTGGCTGGGTGAGTTCAGCAATGGTAAAGCCATCAGCATCAATCAAACCAAAGCGTTGATGGGGCGCGACGTCTTTAGTCACTTCAGCAACGAGAGCTTCCATGGTATCGACTTTGGTGAGTTGAATATGTTTGCCAAAGTGCGCGATGAGGTCATTTTTGAGTTCACCAGCGTTAAAGAGAACGCGGTGAATGGCTTCAAACTGAAGTGAAACATCGTGGATGTTGACGAGTTCGACCAGGGCGTAGCGCGCGGGATGATTCATACCGACTTCGGTTTTGATTTCTTCCCAAATCGCTTTTGCGGTCGCCAGGCTGTGGTTGCCATCGCCCATCGCGAAGAGCATGGGTGGGGTATCAGCAGGAAGGTCATACTTTTTTGCGTAGTATTCGGGTTCGATTAGGGCTGCTAAACCTTCGATAACCGATTCAATCAATTTTGGTGTATCGACGAAGTGTCCAGTGATGTGTCCGCTGCCTTCCATGAGGTCAAAATCATAAGCAATGGGGAGTTCTTTCTTTGCGGCAAGGATGTCTTTGAAGACGGTCATCTTGGGATCATCGAAAAGAACCAGAATATGAGGTGATTCAACGAGGGCTTCGCGGCGCACTGCCATACGCGGAGGCAGGCGATCGAGCACGGTACCTTCGGACGCGCGAATGAGCGTTTTTGAGCCAGGGGTGTAATCGTAAGTTTCAAGATCCAGGGCAGCAATCAAACCGGTTTGGATTTTGTCTCCAACGGTGCGTTCCACAAGCATAAAGCCCTTATAGGGTGTAAAGACACCTTCCGCAATGTAGTCGCGCATGGTCTGGTGAGAGGCTTTGATGAGTTCGGGGGCTTCGGGGCTTTCCAGCCAGGCTTCGGGCAGAATGAGTTTGAAGGTGGAGGGGGCATCGCCCACGGTTTCGCGAACGCGTTCCCAGTATTCTGGCTGGGAGGTGAACTGGTCACACGCGATGACCGCCCATTTGTGCATGTCGATGGTTGAATTGGGGAGGAGAAGATCGGGGACTTGTACGCCGATTTTTTCTGCAGTTTTCATAAACGATTCCCTTCTGATATTTTTCTTTTATTGTATCAAATGAAATGAGTTTGTGGGATGAATAAAACAATGAACTTGTGTTCTATTTACTGCATAAAATAATATTTTGAAAACAAATGCTCCGGCGGTAACCGGAGCATTTGTCAGGAGGGATGAAAAGTCAGAAAAATTTATTTCTCTGGCAGGTGAACAAATCCAAACGCACCAGGACCGACATGAACGCCGATAACCGGGCTAATGAAACCAGTAATGAGTTCATTTATTTCAAAAAGATTCCTGGCATCGTCTTCAAGTTGAATAAGGTCAGACTCATAAGTCGTCACTAAACCCAGGTAATCGATCCTTCCTTTTTTATCAAGCTCTTTTTTGACGATATCATAAATTGTTTTGGTCGCTCGTTTAAAGGTGCGCACTTTGCCAACGGGTTTGATGATGCCTTCGTCCAGGGTTAGGATGGGTTTCAAATCAAGCGCGGTACCCAAAAGACGTGCCGCGCCGCCAATCCTCCCACCGCGATGTAAGAACTCAAGCGTTTCAAGCGCGAAATAGGTTTTTACACGTCCGCAAATGTCAGTGGCAAGGTTTTCTATTTCTAATAAAGTAGCACCTTTTTGGGCGGCTTTTGCTACGCGTATGGCTGCCATAGTGAGCGGCATGGATGCCTGGCGGGAGTCCATGACTTTGATTTTCTTGCCTGGAAAATGCGCCAAAGCCTGGAGAGCAGAATCGCATGTTCCGGAAATACCCGCTGAGATTAAAAGGGCGAAAACATCGTATCCTTTACTCAAAAGGTCTTCATAGGCGCGCGCGAAATCGCCAGTGCTGGGTTGGGAAGTTGTTGGTAAGGTTTTTGATTTTGGAAGACGAGAATAAAATTCCTGATAAGAAATGTCAACGCCATCGCGCAAGGTTTGCCCATCCCAGTTGACGGTAAGGGGAACAACAGTAATATTAAGTGCCGCGGCAAGATCTGGAGGAATGGCGGCGGTTGAATCAGTAATAATTGCGACTTTGGTCATAAAAAGCCTCCTTTCTATCTTATAAAAACACGAAGAATGTGTATTGGTTTCAAATTCGTTTGGGATCACTTTCCAAGCACAATTAATACGTCTATGGAAATGGTTAGAAAAGCTTGAAAAGCATGAAGATTAATGTCATAGCTAACGGTTGGATTTGTAAAAAGCGATGACGGATGATAATCAGATGATTCGCAGTATAAAGAGAATTAGGGTATTATTTGATTTCAATAACCAATTGGAGATAGCATGTTCGAGAATTTATCCGATAGATTAACCGCTGTTTTCAACAATTTACGTAGGCGCGGTAAATTGACTGAAAATGATGTAGAAATTGCCTTACGAGAAGTTCGACTTGCCTTGCTGGAAGCGGATGTGAACTATGGCGTGGTGCGCTCGTTTACCAACCGCGTTAAAGAACGTGCCATTGGCGCTGAAGTTTCAAAAGCGCTTAACCCTGCTCAGCAAGTTGTAAAGATTGTTAATGAAGAACTGATCGCGACACTTGGGCAAGCTGAACCGCTCATTTTGCGCGGAGAAAAGCCTCATGTGGTGATGATGATCGGTTTGCAGGGTTCGGGTAAAACAACAGCTACTGCCAAATTAGCCCGAAGATTGCGCGCTGATGGCGAACGGGTGATGATGGTTGCGGCGGATATCTACCGACCAGCCGCTATAAAACAGCTCCAAACATTGGGCGAGCGTGTAAATGTGCCTGTGTTTACGCTTGCAGGTGAAAAACCTGTCAAAATTGTAAAAGAAGCTTATGATCAAGCCAAGCGTGGTGGGTATACTGTTATGCTCATTGACACCGCTGGTCGCTCGCAATTGGATGACTTTTTAATGCAGGAAATTGATGGCATTCAAAAGGCCGTGCCATGCAATGAAATCTTGTTGGTCATAGACTCGATGATAGGTCAGGAAGCCTTGAATATCGCGGAGGGTTTTCGCGATGTGATGCACATTACCGGTTTAATTTTCACAAAAATCGATGGCGACGCACGAGGTGGCGCGGCAATTTCAATCTGCGAAGTTACTGGTGTTCCGATTAAATTCCTTGGTACGGGCGAAGGCTTGGATGCGTTGGAAGTGTTTGATCCAACGCGTATAAGCGGACGCATTTTAGGTATGGGGGATATGTTGGGGCTTATCGAGAAAGCCGAAGCAGCTTATGCTGAAGGTGTCGCGGTTGAAGACGCGGAGCGGATGCTAAAAGGGCAGTTCACGTTGGAAGACTTTGCTAAACAACTTAAACAGATAAAAAAGCTGGGCCCGCTTTCGCAAGTGATGGGTATGTTACCAGGTCAATTTGGGCAGGTCGCCAAGCAGGTTGATCCTCGAGAGGTGGATGGCCAGCTAAAAAGCGTTGAGGCAATTATTGGGTCGATGACCCCAGCTGAACGTAGAGACCCACGCATCTTAAATGCCAGTCGAAGACGAAGAATTGCCACTGGGTGCGGAAAAAACGTTCAGGACGTTAATCGCCTGATGAAACAATTTAGAGAAATACAAAACCTGATGAAAAAATTCCAAAAACCAGGTAGTCATCGGGATATAGAAAGAATGTTTGGATAGAAAATAAAAGAGCTGGTCATCAGAAAGGCCAGCTCTGATTTTTATTTTTCGAGAAACTCATACAAACCTGTTACGTATGAAATGTAATGTACACATATGACGATGTCATAATCGCCATTGGAAATCAATTCGTGAAGACTGCCTATATAATGACGCAGGTCAATAGAATCGATATGTTCTACACCAAGCGCAAGAAAAGGAACAATGGCATTATCAAATGAATCACCAATCATAAGGATGCGTATTCCATCGTGATTATTGTTGTTGGTAATTGACGCGATTGGTTTGTCTCCATGAAAATAAGTTGCCCAAGGGTTATCCTTGTAATAATTTTTATTTCCTAAACGACTTTTATCATAAGTAATATCGAAATCACCAGTAACGTTCAAATTAATTAACGGAATTTCCAAAGTCAGGTCCGTTGCAAACCTTGGATGGATGATTGTGAAATCTTCAGGTTTTGCACGACTTAGACTGATTTTTTTGCCTTGCGATCCAAGAAAAGCATCTTCGTAGATAGTGTATTCATAGTTATCAGGCGAAAACAATGTTTCATCGATATTAAACGCATATTTTTCGTTTAGATGTTTAGCCATTAAACCAGTGACCCAAAGACCAGTTTCTGGTTTCCAGTGATGGTCAGATTTAAAGAAAAGGTCGTGATGATTCAAGCCGTCTTTATGGAGTTCTTCACGAAGTTCCAAAACATCAACATCCATTGCATTAAAACCAGCTATAAAATCATCGATAGTTGCATTCGAAAATGTAATAACACCATCAACATTTTGGTCAGAATCTTCATACTTACAAAACTTATCTGGAACCTGAACATACAAGAAAGGAATATTATTTTCGTCAAGAAAGGTTTTAAGTGTAGCAAAACCACCAAGCGTAGGATTAACATCAAAATGAGGTTGAACAGAATTTAAGAAATCACCATCGACACTGATAATACGGTTATATTCGTTGTAAGGGCTTAATTCCCAGCTGATAAGTTTGTTGTGGAAGTTAGCCAGCTCCACCATTCTATGTCTAAGGAATATTTTATCGTTCGAATAAAGATTTATCTTTTGTTTTATAAAGTTAAGTTTGTTTTTGTATAAATTTGTCGTTTGGATTACTTTTACCAGTATTTTATTTGTATTGGCTAGTTCGTTTTCCGTTAATGTATAACTGTTGGGTTTCACCGAAAGATCATCAGCGTTGTTAAGGTCAGAAAAAATAAATTGGGTAAAACGGTTGTCCAAATGGAATTGATCGACGAGTATTTCTTTGGAAAACATGCGTAAAACAATAAAAAGCAAAAACAATGCAAGTATCGTGATGAATAATCGTGTTATGAAATCTTCAATTGTAAATTTTTCTTTAGTCATGATTGTTTCCTAAAAGTTGAAGTAAATGAACGGATTGTAAGTGGAATTTACCACGATTAGCACTGAAATTACAAAGATGAAAAATAAGGAAATTATTTTTATCGTGACTAAAATCTTTGGGTTGCCGAGAAAAGACAGCTTGTCCTGTCTGTCGCGTAGGACCTTGCTCATATTAAGTAGATACGTTCTAATGGGGAGTGAAAAGAAAATGCCTGCCAACAGTACCCATTTACCACCATTGAGATAATAAAAAAAGATTCTGTCTGAAAAAGATTTTGCACCAATGCCAAACATGACACCAATATATTTTATTGCAACAGTTAGGCTTTCTGACCTGAAGATAACCCAGCCTAATAAAACAATGATAAGAGTATATAAATGTGAAAACCAGGATGATTTTTTATCTGCAGAAAGCAATTTTTCTAATAAGATAAATATAAAATAGTAAAGCCCCCAGGCGATAAATGTCCAGTTTGCTCCATGCCAAATGCCAGTCAAAAGCCAAACGATGAAAAGATTAAATAACCATCGTTTTTTACTGACGCGGTTGCCACCAAGCGGGATGTAGACGTAATCTCTAAACCAAGAACTGAGCGAAATATGCCATCTGCGCCAAAAGTCGGTGATGGAGTTGGCTATGTAGGGATAGTTGAAGTTTTCATCGAAGTGAAAACCAAATAATTGTGCGAGCCCAATAGCCATATCTGAATAACCGGAAAAATCAAAATATATTTGTAAGGCAAACGAGATTACACCTAACCAGGCTGTTGTAACGGATATATCGCCACCCAGGATAAAGATATTATCTGCGATAACCGCAAGGTAATTGGAAAGAAGAACTTTTTTGCCAAGACCGAATACAAATCTGGAGATGCCTTTTGTAAAGTCCGATTTTGTTTCAAATCGGTCTGTTATTTCTTTGGAAATGGTTTGATAATTGACGATGGGACCAGCGGTGACTTTGGAAAAAAGTGAAATGTATAAGGCGACAAATAGCAGATTTGTTTGTGCCTGAACTTTGCCTTTGTAAACATCAAGGATGTAGGCTATTAATTGAAATGTGAAAAAAGAAATGCCAATGGGAAGGGCTATCTCGAGATGGATATCTTTGCCAATTAGTAAACCAAAATTTTTCGCAGCAAAACCAAGATACTTAAACAAAAACAGTAGAAGGATATTAAAAAGCAGGGGAGGGACTAATAGCCATTTGCGTTTCTGTGGTTCTTCTTGATCATTGAGGCGCAGGGCAAAAAACCAGTTAATGATAATTGAAAGAATCATAACAAATACAAAAACTGGTTCACCCCATGCATAAAATGCCAGACTGGCTAAAAGAAGAAAACAGTTGCGGAACTTTCTCCCTTTAAAGATAGGATTGAAATAGATAATCAGTACAATTGGTAAAAAGATGAATAAGAATTCGGTTGACGAAAAAATCATACTACCTCATGTATTAGGCGATTATTTTTAGGAGATCTATACGGAAAAGGAGATAAAAAGGATTGTCCTGATTATGGGGTTGAGAAGATTGATGTCGTATAGAATTGTCCATGTTCAGATCTCAAAAGAATGTGAATTATGGTATATATTAGCTGAAATTGTAACATGAATCAAATCTTACAATAATTTGCAAAGCATGGTATTATAGGTAGGTTATTTGGTAAACCCTGAGCTTGAGGAGAAGGACAATGCCCCTTCAGCATTCTCTCAGCCTTTAACAAGAGCACGGGCCAAAGAGATTTGAAAAGATTTAAGGAGTAAATATCGATGGTACGTATTCGACTAAGACGGGTCGGTTCCGCACACCAAGCCCATTATCGTGTGGTTGTCGCTGACAAAGAAAGCCCACGTGATGGACGTTTTATTGAAATCGTTGGGCATTACAACCCACGCACCAAACCCAGCACGATAGAATTCAAAGAAGATCGAGTCTATTATTGGCTTGGCGTTGGCGCGCAACCTTCTGAAACAGTTGAAAAACTGTTTAAACAGGTTGGATTGGATGAACGATTTAAACGTCAAAAAGCTGGTGAAGATGTGGAAGCTTTACTTGCAGAAGCAAAAAAGACTTACGAAAGCCGTGTTGCAAGTTCCCGTACAACACACAGTAACTAATTTTTAGAAGGTTTATATGAACGAAAAGAAATTACGTGACTTGTTAGAGTTCATTGCAAAGGGTTTGGTTAATGACCCTGAAGCAGTAAAGGTTGAGAGCTCTATTGAAGACAATACAGTCCAATTGAAACTTTCTGTTGGCGCGGAAGATATCGGTCGCGTTATCGGAAAGCAAGGTCGTGTTGCGAATTCAATCCGCCATTTGTTACGAGCTGCAGCTTCTCGCGAAGGTATGCAAGTTGTCATGGACGTGGTTGAGCCAGAATAATGCTCGATAACGCAAAAAGCACACAAAATGAAAAAGCAGGCTCGAATAAAAACGAGCCTGCCTTTGTATTGGTTGGAAAATGTCAACGCGCGCATGGTGTTCAAGGAGAAATTGCCATGCGAGTGGAGACCGATTTTCCGGAACGCATTAGACGCGGTAAG
>Ga0123334_1003126_pt1 | contig 18220 bp, 17 predicted proteins | sample BiotimSIPDNA_FD_89706 | JGI IMG/M metagenome (GOLD analysis project Ga0123334, IMG submission 89706) | Anaerobic biogas reactor microbial communites from Washington, USA - Biogas_R1 time_0 SIP DNA | ecosystem: Engineered > Bioreactor > Anaerobic > Unclassified | place: Washington, USA... | reverse complement strand
GCTGCTATCGACCAACTGCATCGAGAACCTCTTCAAGAACCTGCGCAGCCATATCGGGCGGGTCTGCCGATGGAGAAAGGAAACCGAACAAGCTGATCGTTGGCTTGCCAGCGGCCTGATTCTCGCATCCGATGGCTTCCGCAAAATCAGCGCATACTGGGAGATTCCCGCCCTGATCGCGGCACTCGAACGAAAAATGTCCGAGGACGACAACACTCAAAAAGAAGCCGCATGATTCCTTTGAAGGATGGCCTCGCTCCGCTTCGGCCTTGCCGCTTCGCGGCACCCCTTCGGGGACGGCCTTCGCTCCACGAGGCCATCCTTCACGCCATCACCAAAACATTGACTTCACCACTCCAATAACCAAACACTCTACCCAGCCAACTGGAAACCCCTCACAGTTTTAACAAGAATTGGGACATCCCCTCCAAGAGCTTCAGCCTCTCATGGGCTTTAGATGGGATCGGATCAACAAGGAGGGTTGATAGCTCTTTTGATGCGCGGCGATAAGGTCCTGAAAGCCTTGAGAAGAAGGATCCGAGTCCGCGTGCGATTGTTGCCCTGATCTTATGAACATCGGATCCCCACGCAGAAGCGGAATAAACAGTTTCTGCAGATTTGTGTTTTTCAGCCCATTCCGTTCCTATCCGAAGGGACTCAATCAACCGGGGATTATCAATGTTCTCGAATACCTCTGTGGCATAGGTTTCGACGTCTGCGGGAGGATCCGACAACGCTTGGATTCCATTGGCCAACGCTGATAGTCTATCCAAAGAACGGGGTTTTATGATTCTCAGGTTTTCAAGGATCGTATCTACTTCCTGAAGCAGGTCGTATGTTGCCGAGGATGCTCTCTTTAGCTCGTTTTCGAGCCGAGGAATATCAAACGGTTGGAGCTCAAGATATCTGGTTCCATGAAAGGGGTGTCCGCTTGTGGCCCCAGATGATTGGAATGCGTCGGCGAACCGTGAAATGGCGTTGTAGGCTCTTTCTCTTTTTTCTCTGTTGAGAGTGTGGAGTCCGTAGGTGTCGATCAACGGTGGCTGCGCATTTCTTCCCATGAGGCTAATCAGCTCGGACAGGGTGAAATGTGGGGTTTCATCTGATGGGGCGATTGGGGTGTGCAGAATTTCAGAGATCCTGTTTAATCGATCCCTCCTGTGTTTGAGTTGCCCATTGGACGATGGTGATCCGGGAAGTCCCTCGCTTGCCTTAAGTGTCCTGCCGAGTTTCTCGAGGAATTCTTTCTTGTTCGCCTTTCTTGAGTGGAGTTCAACACACACATGTTCCAAGCCTTCTCTCACGAGTCGGTCATGGACAACGGACAAGGCTGCCATTTTCTCTGCAACGAACAGCACCGTTTTGCCATCGTGAACGGCTGCAGCGATGATGTTTGTGATGGTTTGGGATTTTCCCGTTCCGGGAGGTCCTTCGACAACAAGGTTTTCTCCTCTCCTTACTTCCTCAATGATCTTGGTCTGGGAAGCGTCTGCGTCGATTACCTGAATTAGATCTTCTGGAGCCATTAGCTCGTCGATTCTACATTCATGTCCAAATATCGGTTCTTTTGGTTCGAACCCATTTGTCAGGATGCTGCGGAGTAAGGCACTATCAGTAAGGTATTTGTTTCTCTCGGCGTCCGGATCAAGATCCCGGAGCATCAAGAGCTTGGCAAATGAGAAGAAGCCAAGCAACATACCATCCTTGTCAATAGACCAATTCGGGTGGTTCGATATCGCCTCATTTACTTCTTTGAAGTAGAGAGAAGGCGTCCATTCAGTGGACTCATCCGTTTCATCAATCTCTGGAAGCTCTACCCCGAAGTCATTCTTGAGTCGTTCCTTGAGTGAGAGATTCACACTCATCTCTTCGTCACGGGACTCAATGTCGAAAGTAGATGTCCGGTTGTTTCTGACAAGTTGAACTGGAACCAGAATCAGAGGAGCCTCCCGTAAGACTTCCGAATTGGTGTTTTCCTTCCAACTAAGGAAGCCCATTGCCAGATAGAGCACGTTGAGGCCTTGCTCTTCTTGAGCGGAACGGGCATCCATATAGATCCTCAGAAGCCTTCTGGCTTGTTGTTCAGCCGATAGCGGAGTTTCGAGATATCTGTCTGTGTGACGATCGTTGGAGTCGGATGATGAATCGTCAGTAGCCGCGAGCTCTATCCCCTCTGAGTTCTCAGCGAGATCTTTGCCCATTGCCTTGAACTTCATCCGATGGCCATCTTTTCGGAGTATCCGATAGATTTCATCGGAGAGCTCGTTAATGACCTCAAGTTGGTTTGCCCTGCGGTTCTTGCGGTTTACGTGTATCAGTCTGTTTCGGGAGCCTGTTTCAAGGAGTCGCTTTCTTGCTTTCTGGAGCTCTCGATAGAATGGACTATTATCTGTTCCAAGCATGGCCTGCCGATTTGATCAATGGATGGGTATTGGGAATCAGAGCGAATGTGTTGATATAGAGCCTTCTCGATTGGGTCGATTCAATTCATCCCTCCGGTATCGTGGGAAGCCGATGTGTTCACAGTTTCACGTATTTCGTCCTAGGATTCTATTGCTTTTGACGAGGATCGGAAGTGATCAATGGTGTCATCAAAATGGATCTGATTCAAGTGAAACTCGGGCAGGGCAATATGACCGTTATCGATGTGGTCGAGAATCGTGGAGATCTTCATTCTATTTGGGGGCTCTCGGAGAGGTATGATGACACGATGATTTTGTCACAGCGTCCGGATCTGATTTCTCATTATCGACAGATCCAGCTGCTCATGTAGGAAAATGATCCTCAAGGTGAGTCCGGTGCGTGGATGCCGTGTCGGGTTGAAGCGTTGCAATCGCTTCAACTGAAACAAGCGATTCAAACGATTGCGAATGGATGGAATGGGTTCCAATTCCAGCGGATGCCGAAGTAACTGGGCTCGAACTGACTGCTTCGGTAGAACGGAACGGTTAACTTCGCGTCCAACTGGAGAAGGGAAATCCTATTTGATCCGGTCGTATCCTTTCCGGAAATAATGGGTCCAATGCCCGATATGTTACGTCCTCTAATCGGACCTCACCAAAGGACAGAAGAATAGATCCGTCACAAACAAGACGCCTACCGCATTCGCTCAAGATCGGTTTTAACCTCAGTGGATCCGTTTTTCACAGTCACGTTGATCTTTCCCATCGTCAGCCCGTTTTGTGTGAGAGCCCCAACAATCGCATTGGGATTCGCGCATGTTTTCCACTCAGACCACGATTGCCCTGGCTTGTCGATCCGCTTCTGTCGATAGGCGTCTCCCGCAATGCCAAGATTTCCCTTGAAGGCTATTCCGTTGAGCCTATCGGCTTGAGTGAGTTTGTATGTGTGGCTCTGAATTTTTCCTCCCGACACCTCCACCAAATAGAGACCTGTTCCGATCTTGCGCTTAAAACTGATTGTCGTTCCGGACGACGAGTAGTATTGCGCTGCAATCCCATCCATTGCGCCAGCAAATACGCTGGACGCCATTAACAGGCCAACCAAGAGCAATCCTAGCTTTTTCATGCGTCCCCCTTCTTGCGGTTAGCCTCAAGTGTTGAATCAGCGATGTCGGCAAGCATGAGCGATACTTCCTTCGATCCAGCAGCCAGAATTGCCGCTACGAGACCGACCATGATCCACACGGCCATTTGAGGCGTCCCGCTGAACAACCCAACAACCCCCCCCAACACCGCAATAATCGCAGCAAGGTATGACAGAGCCGTGAACAGGTCCACAATGAATCTGAAATTCGGGTAGTTCGTTTTCTTCCTCAATTCCGCAAGAGCGGCCTTTCGCGCTTGCTTCTCGGTTTCAACGACAATTGGTGCTGTGACATTATTCATGCTATCCTTTTTATCTTGTGCTGTATTCCTGTGTTGAGACTATCGTCTTACCCGCCTGCCAGAGGTTTTATTCATACTCACATCGGACTGAGAATCAATGTTATTTTGTGTGTCCGAAATCCTTGGAATGATCTCCATTTTGCATCCATGTTGGCTTTTCTCTGTGAAATATAACGCCTTTCCCGTTTCTCGATTCCGGTGTTTTCACCAAATTATGGATTCCTGTTGGAAATTTGATGGGATCTGAGCAACATAGAAGGACATGAGGCGAAGAGGGATATCCACCTTCCATAAAGGGAACATTCGGGAAGATACGTTCTGTAAGTCATTGATATAGTATGGACAACGTATGGACAAAAATAGCGCCATTCCATGCCACTCCTTGCATAATCGTGCAAAATCGATATATTGCAAATCAACAACTTACGTATCCATCAGGGCAAAAATATTGCCTAAAGAGGGTTCGACCCCCTCTCTGGGCACCATCTCCGGAATGAACGGTCTCCCTTCTGTAGGGTATTTTTTGGACAGGATCTACAGGATTGAAGAAGATCTGTCTCACGCCCGTTTGACGCTGCATGCAGCGTCTGCACTCAAGACGCAAAGGCGCCAAGGAAGATGAACAAAGCATGACACGGGAATTGAGGGAAGGACCGTTGCGCCGGAGGCGGCGGCTTCAGCCATTCGACGAAGGTCATGACTAAGCCCGTCGTCTTCTTCAAGGTAGGGGGAGTATCCTTGCTCGCCATATTCGTGGGACTTCGATTTGGAACACGGCGCGAGCAGGGATGCTCCCGCTACTCTGGGAAGACCGTTGCGGGGAGGTTGAAGGAGGTTCTCGAAGAACCAGAGTAAGGGGGAAAGAAGATTCTTCACCACGAAGAGCGCAGAGAGCACGAAGGGTTGAGAATGGGATTTTCAATCTGTGGAAATCTGCGAAATCTGCGGACGATAATACCTTGTTTTCCCAGAAGAGTTTCTCGCGAAGAGGCGCCATGGCGCGGGATGAAGAGGCGGCTCATTGGGGACCATTTGCCCTGCCGGGTTTCATTCTGATTCGAGGCTTGTCAGGCGATGGGACCATCGGCATAGTCTCGATTCACTCCTCCATGAATCTGTCCCCAGTTCATCCCCACCGAATGTTCACCCGCAGCCTGAACATCGAAACTCCGTCTTGTGCCCAGAGTCTGCTCAGACTACATCGACGAAGGGAGAACTGAAGTCGCTGGATTCCTTTGACAAAAACATGAATAATTGGACTGAACCCTGCTGCTATGTTGGGCATCGCACGGTCCGCTATGAACGAGCCGAAGTCGAACGCTTTGTCATGGAAAACTCCTGCGAGTTCAAACCCTAGTCGTAGGGAACAGGATCGTTATAGAAATGCATCAGCCACCGTTCCGGAGGTGTGTGTTGCTCTTGCTGTTTCTATGACGGATGTTTTTCCGGTTTGTCACAAATGGGATGATGTGGTAGTGAATTCAAAGAATCAAACGTTGATGCTTCTGTTCTCAATCTGAATCCTCCCCATCTATGAGAATTATCATTCTGATTGCCCTATTTCTGAGTCTTTCGATGGTTGGCTATTCATCCGAACCTGAGCAATCATCGGATTCTATCGTTGAATTGACCAAAGAAGCAGAGAAAGGTTATGCTGACGCTCAATATCACCTCGGGAACTGCTATTTTACCGGAGCTGGAGTGGAGAAGGATCCGGAGAAGGCCGTATCCTGGTATACTAAGGCTGCGGAGCAGGGTTTCGCTCCGGCTCAGAATGCTCTCGGGGACTGCTATGCATACGGCGAGGGAGTTGAACAGGACATGGTGAAGGCCGTATCCTGGTTTACTAAGGCAGCGGTGGAGGGAATAGTCGATGCTCAGCTTATGGTCGGAGACTACACAGCAGACGGCGGGGGAGTTGAACAGGATGATGAGAATGTAGTGTTTGGGTTAATTGAGGCAGCAGAGCAGGGTAAAGCTGAGGCTCAACAACAACTTGGGCGCTGCTATTTTACCGGAGAGGGAGTGGAAAAGGATATGGAGAAAGCAGCGTTTTGGTTTACTAAGGCAGCGGAGCAAGGTAAAACTGAGGCTCAAGCTATGCTCGGTATACTCTATTCAAGCGGATTGGGAGTCTTGCAGGACTATGTTCTCGCCCACAAATGGTATAACATCGCATTATCATTGGGAGATGAAACTGCTCGTGAGCTTCGAGAGGAGCTAGAAGCACGCATGACGCCAGATCAAATCGCTGAGGCGCAAAAGCAGGCAAGGGAGTGGCTCGCTAATCTAGCCGAGCAGGGTCACACAATGGCTCAAATGTTACTCGGGATCTGCTATGCAACTGGCGAAGGAGGGGAAATGGATCTGAAGAAAGCAGCGTTTTGGTTTACTAAGGCAGCCGAGCAGGGTAAATTTGAAGCTCAGCTTGTTCTCGGACACTACTATGCGGAAGGAGAGGGAGTTCCGCAGGACTATGTTCTCGCCCATAAATGGTATAACATAGCATCATCATTAGGAAGTGAGGATGCTCGTGAGCTTCGAAAGGAGCTCGAAGCCCACATGACACCAGATCAAATCGCTGAGGCGCAAAAGCTGGCAAGAGAGTGGCTCGCAAATTGGAAAGAAAAGGGAAAATGAATTCGTCTGTGGATGACCTGACAGATTCCCTCCCCTTCTCCGCATCAGGATCGCTTTGAAGCATCGCTGCAGAGCACATTTCCTGCGGTTTGGCCTGTGCCGTGGGTATTCTATCATCCCATGGCTGAAACGCAGGAAACCCCATCCACAGTAAATGCTGAGGACAGGCAGCTCTCAGTCGATTCGGGATCCTCGGAGATCAGCCTCAATGGGTTTGAACTGTCGCTGCTGGTTGCGTGGGAAAGTGAGGATGGCTGAAGTCGGATTCCGCATCGTCTCTGGTTGTGTGGTTGTTGCACAGAGGTAAGGATGTCAATGGACGTCCAATAATATGTTGAATGGACGAAATTACTGGCTTATCATTTTGGTTTTTCGACCGATTGTTCATAGGTCCTTCCTTGCGAAAACCCTAACACCCCTGACTCATATGGCAGAAACAACCATTCTTCGTGATCATGTAATTGAACAGCGGCGTAAGTCTGCACCAAAAATCGTATCACTCATTCAGAGGGTGAAAAGGACCCGTTCTTTGCTGTCTGAACTTGAGGGTCTGTGTCGAGCGGCGAATGCAGACCGCTGGATGGGTTCGATCCGGAAATTGGATGGTGAGTCATCCGATCTTGAGGCAGAGTTGCAAGCGATAGAGAACCGGTTTGAAACCGGGATGGTGACTGTTGCAATTGGTGGCTTGGAAAAGGCGGGCAAGACCACCTTTATTAAGACGCTCACTGGAATCAGGCAGTTACCTGCTTTTGATGAACGGTGCACGGCGGTGCCGTGCGAAATCATTCATTGCAAGGGCCGGAATGATGCGGAGCTGGATTTCTATTCCGAGTCTGAGTTTTTGGATCGGATTGTGCGAAGGCTCATTGAAACCGTGGCCCTGGGTGTAACCAATATCGGAAAGCGATCCGCCATTGAAGTTCAGGACTTTGATGATCTGCGGGCTTTTGAGACCTACCAGCTTCCTGAGGATGTATCCTTACCGAAAGGTGGAGTGTCCTATTCCGCATTGGAGACTTTGAGAATGCTTCAATCCAACGTCGGTCAATTGCGGCAATTTGTCGGGAGGCAGACGAAGGAGGTCATTACCTTGGACAAATTGGATGAGTGGATCGCGCACAACAAGATTGAGCAGGGTCTTTTCGGAAGGAAGAGTGTAGACAAAGACAAGGCCGTGCGGCTGCTCACGATCCGTCGTTGTCGCATATTCACCGAGTATTCTCATGGGCAGGACACTGTGCGGTTAATCGACACCCCCGGCGTGGATGACCCAAGCCCCCGGGCCCGGCAGCAGACTTTGGACATCATTGGTGACGAAGCCGATGTATTGCTCGTGCTTAGCCGCCCGCACAATCCGTCTCCTACCGCTCCCGTAATTGAGTTCCTTGATTCTGTGCGTCGGCTTCCGGACAGCCATCCTGCGAAAGAGCTCATCCTCTATGGGTTCAACCGGGATAAGCGGACACAGGATCACATTCATACCATCGAGAAGTTTATGGAGCTGTTGGAAAGGGATCACGATATCCCGAAAATCCGCATGCTCCGACCGTTGGATGTGACGGACCCGGAAGCGGTGATCGGGTTCCTTGGTGAGGTGAATCAGTTTTTGAAGGACTCTTTGCCGAAGCGGGATGAGGCAATCATTCAGCATCTTCGTGAGCAGATTTCCAGACTCGAGTCCCGCATCCGCATGGATTTGCTCGAACCAATGGCGAAAGATTTTCCGTCCGATCCCCAGATGGATAGCACACGGTTTAATCTCTTCAACGAATGGTTTGAATCGTTTTGGGATAAGCTTCGAAAAGGGATTGCTGAGGCCTTGGGCAAGATCGAGGAAAACGGGAACATTAAGGCATCTCAGGATCGGCTTATTTCAGTATACAAAAGAGAAGTAGCAGATCTTGAGAAAGATTTGCCGGAACTGAAAGACCTGACGAACACGCAGGAAGTCGAGGATTTGTCACCGACAGAAACAGTCATGCGGGATACGCTGATGCCGTTAGTTGGAGAGTTGGTGAATGCCATCACCCGGGAGATCGAAACTTTCGGGCCTATAATTCAAACGAGGGTTTGTCAGATTCTCGAAGAGTCCGGACTCAAGCCTTTGTTGGTGGGCGAGGCTCCCAATGAGCGCATTGTCAGTTTGGTCGAAACCATGGAGCGATCTTTGCCCGGTTCTGCGATTGCGGACAAACTTCGTGAAATCGCGGACACGGAAAACAATCTCAGAATGGTGTTCCGGTGGGAGCTGCGTCCCGCAGTTGACTATTGTGTTCCCCATTATTGGAGAGACAATCGTGCTCACGATCAACTGCTGCAAATGGTGGATGGTTTTGGAGGCGATGCGTCTGGAATTAAGAGTCTTCCGGAAGGGAGGTTTCCAACGATTCAGTCTTCTCCCCAAGAGCATTTGGAGGTGATTCAGATACTCGTCGATAACGCTCTGACGGCGATATTCCAAGCACTGAGCAACAATCGCTTCCGTCTTTCCAAGATTGCTCATGATATCCTCAGCGATTCCCGCACGGCTTTTTGTTTTGGTAAAGGAAAGCGTTCCGAGTGGCAAAAGGTGTTGTACAACCAAGCTCCTTTGCTGATACCCAGTCTGGGCCAGCTTGAGCGGAATTCGGCATTTCACAGGAAGCTGAGCATGCAACTCAACGAGCTGAGCAAGCACATTTCCACTTCTTTCTAATCATTTCCGAACACCTATGAAGGATGCAATCAAGCAGAGTATCGCCCAATTGGAGGCCTGTGGTTTTGATTCCGTAGCCGACAGATTGCGGCAACTGGAATCCCAAGTGATCAATAACCACTTCAAGGTGGCTTTGATCGGTGAGTTCAAGACTGGAAAATCGACCTTGATCAACCGGATTTTTCTTGGGAGGCCCCTGTTGTTTACCGACATCGAAGAAGCCACAGCCGTTCCTACTGAGCTGACGTATGGGCCCGACTTCAAAATGGAAGTCTTCCATTACAAGCAACGAAAAGAAGACTTTGAGATAGCCGGTGTGGAGCCGGTTGCGGTTGCTGAGTCAATCGACGAACCTCTCGTGTTTCCAGAACCCACGACTGAGGTCATCCGGAAATACACCGCTGGAGACAGTATTGCTGCGAAGGAACAGCTGGCGCTCACCACATCGCATGTGAGAATCGAGACTCCCGATGAGAACCTGAGAGGATTTACGCTTATCGATACTCCGGGCGTCAATTCAGGGACACAGGCCGTGTTGTCCACGGTGTTTCGGGTGCTTCCCCAACTTGATCTGGTAGTGTTTGTCAAGAAGGCGATCCAATTCACCCAAGCCGAGTTGGAGTTTCTCAGTTCCCGCGCTTTCGAACAGACCGGAACACGCGGGATGATACTGGTCAACGAGGACCCCCGTTTCAGTGCACTGGATGAAGCGCAGCGATCTTCTTTGAGAAAGGCAATGGAGGCTCAGCTCCGCAACATAGGGAGGTTGCACCTTCCTTTCGAGTGGGTCCGGATACCCTTCGACCACAAAGCGAGAACCCGGATTAAGATCACAAGACCGGAGGGTTTTCCGGATCAACAGTCCGAGGTGTCATCGGGCGATGTTTCCGAAAGCAGGTTGTTGAAACGCATTCTCGCGAATGTTCGCCAATCATCGTCCGGGAACACCACCGGAAACGATGCCTTGGGGGAGACCGATCTTTCGGGATTGGCCGACAGGCTGATCCGCTACTTGCAGATGAATGCGCCTCAAGGACGTCGTTCGCGTCTGAAGAGTCTCATACTCCGTGAGCTGGAATCCAGCATTGAACTGTGCAAGATGGAGTTGTCGAATCTTTGCAGGGAGGTTACGGATTTAGAGAAGGTGGAGTTTTCCTTCGACAAGGATGAAGCGGATATGCGTCTCCGTTATCTCGACACCGGAAAATCTTTCGTGAGTGATCTTTCCGGGATTCATAAATGCCACATGAAGCATTTCTCCAAAGCGCTTGAAGCTCTTATGGACCGCTATGAAGAAGACCTTTCGGGTGCCGGATCGCTATTCGATCTGATTGAAGTGGCCAAGAGAATCGAAGCCGGATCCCGCGATGATATCGAATCGGTTATCTACACGGTTTCCGATCAGACCCGTTCTGAGATGGAGAAGCTCAAGCTGAAATATGAGGAGTCCATGAAGGATCAATTTGCCAACTATCTGGTGTCGCGCCATGAGTCCGACCGGATCTATGGGGGCATGTTGGTTCGAATCCCGATGGTTGTTTACTATGCTGCTGATTTGGTCGTAACGATACTTGCCGGTCCTCTGGGGCCTTGGGGCGATATAATCATGCGCGTGATTGCGACCAAGCTTCCGGTTCTGAAGAATCTAACTCCAAGCCAATTAGCCAAAGATTTTGTAAGGCATTCGGTTGTTAAGAACATCAGGAAAAGTGTCGATCGGATGACAGAGGATACCCGTGCCCTGATGCAGGCATCCTTGGAACACGCAGAAAAAGACATCCTCAACGGATGGGAAGAAGCCTGGGATAACCACGTCAAATCTGTTCGGGAATCGTTTGTTCGCGCGAGGACTCAGCGCACCGAGTCCCACCGTGAGGATTTGAAGCAATGCATTTCCGTTTTGGATGCCGCCCAGGCTTCATTAAGATAATTCACGAAAATCTACTTCAGACCGTGAGCCAGAAAATATCCGCTTCATACACTTCCTATCGCGACGAACTGGTCGGGCTTCTTCAAGAAGCCGAAGCCATGAGTGAGTGCCATAAGGGCCTTTTCGGGGAAACTGAAAATGATAAAAAAAGCGCGACAGATCAGATCGCAGAGGTGCGCCGGAGGCTCAAGAGCGATCAATTCAGCATTGTGCTTTGCGGGGCTTTTCAGAGCGGAAAATCCACGACATTCGACGCTCTTTGTGGAGGGCGTGAGCTCAGCCCGGTGGGGTTTGGCATCCGGACAAGCGGATGTGTGGTGCGGGCAGTTAATTTGCCGGACCCTGAGGGAGAAGAACATGCGGTGATCTATTTCAAGGAAGACCGGGATTTGGTGATGGGATTCGCCAACCTCTTGGGTTCTGCCCTGACGGATCTCGCTCTTGATGCGGGCTTGGACCTTGGGCAGGCGATGCGTCTTGAGGATTGGTTTCGTCTGGATGATCCCGTCCATTTGGGATTGTTGCGGGAGGCGATCAAGGCGGAGTATGCGAAGTACGAGAACGATCGGAGGCACTATCCTCCGGAGGATCAGGACATCCTCCGGGTTGCCAAGCTTGTGGCCGACCACGTCGGCGACTCCGGTATGTCGCGGATGCGTGCTTCGGGCCTTATGAAGACCAGTCTGGATGATGCCAGAAAGTTCATGGCCTTTCCTCAGGACTGGGATGACCGGTGGCTGAATGGAGCCAAAGCCGTGTTTGATCTGGAGGCGATCAAATTCCTGTTTGTGTCGCAGGTGGATCTTTACGTGCGCTCGGCTGATTTGGAGCGCCTGGGGTGTGTCGTTGTGGATGCTCCGGGGCTATTCGCAAGCAGGTGGGATACTCTCATAGCTTTTAGTGCATTCACTTCGGCCGATGCGATTTTTTTCCTGTTCGACGGATCGAGGACGATCACCGAGAGTGACCTTACGGTTTTGAAGGAAATCCTCAAAGCGGAATGCCAGGCGAAACTTTTTGTTGGCTGTAATATGAAAGGGCAGGAACCCGATCATACAGAGCGTTTACTCAGTACATCCCGAAGCAAACTGGCCAACACAGGTATCATGATCGGGGATGACGCCGTTGCGATATACCATGCCAGAATGGCACTTAAGGCACAGCAGTTGTTGGCGGAAGTAAACGGGAGTCCGTCTTCTGACGGAGGGCATGTCGGAAATTCCAAGACGCTGGTGAAAACGTTGAATCAGGATTTATACAGTTTCCCTGATTTGGAAATCTGTGTTCAGCCCGATTCAGATTCGGCCAACGCGTGCTATCAGGCAAGTCGCCTGCCATTGTTGGTTGATACGATGGAGCGGTTCATCCTCCGTCGGAAAGCCCGCTTCGCCTTGATCGACTATGGATCGAAACCGCTTTTCCATGCTGTGAATCGGGTGGAAGGAGGGCTTATGATCGTGGAGGAATCCGCTGATAAGAAGGTGGAAATCGAAAAAGCCCAATTTGAGCAAGCGGATCAGGATTTGAAAGAGTACGAGGGAAAAGTGACGGAAGAGTTGAAAATCCTCGCACCGGGATCGCCTAAGCGAAAGAAGGCATTCGATGAGCGACTTCTGTATTCGTTACAAAACAAACTGAAGGGGCATTTCGAGAAAGAAAAAGCGTTTTCAGAGAGTGGAATCGCGTCAATTTTGGTGAAAGAGATTGTTGAAATAGGGTTTGGTTTCAAAGGGCTTCGCAACTCGATGAGAACTGATGAGAAGGAACGTGAAAAATGGATTCAGGATCAAGTGATAGACCCCGCTATGAAAAAAATCTTGGCTCCGGTATTTGAGACTGCGATGACGGAATATGTGGCAGAGCTTATGAATGAGGAGTCGCTGCTCTCAAGGGGAATAGAGGATTTCGTTGCCAAAATTCATACAAGCATCAATGCGGAGTGGGAGGCTGTTAAGGAGAAAAATCGAGATTCGAATCTTCTTGGAGGGATTGATTTCGAATCGATACCCGAAGGTACGCTTCTCCGGGTTTCCGATGGCCCGGTGAATGCGAGTGAAATTCGCTCGCAAGTTTATGATTCGAGCAAGATTGCCTTTTTCCGAAAAGGCGGGTTTCTGGGGACAACCGTGCTTGGTGGTGCAGGACTGGTGATATTGTTGACCAAATTAGGTTTTTCTTTAGTTGCGGTTTTTGGGCCACCCATTCTTCTTATTCTCGCATGTATACCACTTGGAATGCAGTTCGTAAATAAGGTAGGAGGGAAAAAGATAAAGAAAGCTTTGTCTGAGAAGTGGGACGATATAGAAAAACAGATCTATGATGCGACCCGTAAGGAAGTGGTGGATAACTTCATATGCCCATTGATTGATAACATCCGTGTCCGATTGGATAGGTGCGCGAATGGACCTCGCCGGGAATTCGATAAACGGAAGCGTGAGGCCGAAAAGCGTTGGGTTATGGCGGAGGAGGATCGCCGGAAGTTGGCGGAGCAGGCCCGTGATATCCGGACACGCGATGTTGCTCCGCTTCGTGAGAAGATTGGGGATTTCATTGCCCGTGTTGGTGTTGAGTATCCGGCGGTCTCGTGAATTGGATATTCGGGGATAAGCGGGTGAAGGTTAGTAAACACAAGCTTTGGCGGGTGGCTATGGCCGGGCAATTTCAGCAGGGCAAGTCGCTCGTCTTTAATCTGTTGATCGGAAAAATGCTTTCACCCGTTGGGGTTGGGCAGCGCACGACCATTGGGGCTTTGGAGTATGAGCTGCCTGGCTCTCATGTGGCTGGCGATTCATGGATGATCATCGACACTCCGGGCACAAACCACGATGGCGACGATTCCCGCGTGGCCAGAGAGGCTTGCGAGGGCGCGGATCTTGTCCTTTGGGTTACCAAAGACAAAGCACCGGCTGAGGTGGACTATCAGTTTATGCGTGAGTGTTACCGCATGTCGATTCCTGTCGGGTTGGTTTTGAATCTGGATGGCAATGATGATCCCAGGGTCGATGCTATGGCAGCGAGTATCTGGTCTCAGGCGAGGGCATTCTTTCAGCCATTTCCCTTGTCAGATAAAGGGGTTCTGGTTTTGAGGCCGCAACTTGCCGATCTGAGTCGTCTGAATGGGTCGAGTGGTGATCTGCCCCGCCGGTTTGTCAGGCTCAATTCACTGCATCAGTCCGATCTTTCAATGCATGACAGAAGGAAGATGTCAGGGTTTGATGATCTTTTATCATGGTTTTGTCCGGAGGGTGGTTTTTGCACTTTGAAACGTGACATGCTGATCCGCTATCTTCACACACGTGAGGAAGCCAGGAGGCATCACTCATATCTTCAGGGAATGCTTTCCAGCCTGAATGGAAGTATTGGCGTGCCGGCTTCAACCAATCTTGTATCCTAGAACCTTATGGCTGTTTTTGGAGTTTCGGAAAAAACCTTGAAATCTGAATCCGGAAGGGTCGAAGAGGCGCTTCGTTCGTCGATCGACGCGAGGATCCGGATCCTGAAAAAAGATATGATACGTCCGATACAAGATCGGGTGTCTCTTTTATCGGGGGAACTGGAAGGATCCACGAAAGATTTGGTGGCGCGTATGGTCGTGCTGGAAGAGATGATCGCTTCTCTTGCCAAAGCTATCACCATTTTGGTCGAGGATCTTCAGAAGAACCCGATTCATCAGTATGTGGATGAATCGTGGCAGGAGCCGTTGAAGCATGTGGCGGATGTGAGTGCCGAAGTAATGCGGCTTCGCAACGAAGTAAGAGAGCTTGGGCAAGAGATGGAAAACATCCGGAGTAAAGGTTCCGGTTTACTGGAAACCCCGGCATCCACAGTCAGAGAATCCTTTGGGAGTATCAATCCGATGGCTTCCACAAGTGGGGGATGCAATGGTCTCGCCACCTTCGGGGCAAGAGTCCGTTGGATCCTTACCGGAAAGATAAAGGAACCCAAAAGCCCCGGAGGCAAAGATCGGTTGGGTAAGGAAAACGATATGGAGGGCGGGGACTCAGTTTTGGGACAGGGACAATTGAATGGAAACGAATAATTACAAGCTGTTTTAAATATGATGATCCCCGACCAGCAGTCAGGACTGACTCATATGCGAAGAGTTGCATCGGGTTTGGTGCTTTTTTCCGCCGTGGCCTTCATCATGTGTATGATCTTCCAGTCATTTCACCCACTGATTGGGGTCTTGCGTGGAGGATTTGAGGGTGCGATGATCGGTGGGCTCGCGGACTGGTTTGCTGTGACCGCGCTGTTTCGGCATCCGCTTGGGATTCCCATCCCGCACACCGCACTCATCCAGAAACGCAAGAATGAGATAGGGAAACAACTGGGCAGATTCATCAGGGTGCAGTTTCTGCGTCCCCGGTCGATCCTGGACAAGTGGCGTGCGATGGGGTTCTATGGGCATCTTGAAAAATGGCTCTTGGCGGACGGATCCGTGGGGAAGCTGATGGTCCCGGTCTTTCACTATGTTGCGGATTGGCTGGATCAACAGGCTGAAAAAGGGATGGATCAGCTCACGGTCGCCCGGATAGACGAATTCTGGAAAAGTCAGAATTTGACAACCCGTCTTCATTCCCTTGTGCAACATATCCTCACCCCGGAGCGACGGGAGATGGGGATTGATCGTGCCTTGGCAATGGCGGACGATTTTCTGGACAACAAGGGTGATGCGATAGGGCGGTATCTTGCCTCTGAATTGCAGAAGTCGGGGAAGCCCATTGTGGCTGGCTTTTTTGAGGAAAACTGGCCCGGTCTGAAATCCAAGATACAGGCAAAGATATATCGAGCCAGGGATGAAAAGGATTTCCCGCTCAGGCTTGAGATCAGCAAGATCATCGGAAATCTGATCTGTGATGATGAATTGGTTTCCCGTATCGAATCCGGGTTTTTCGGCATTCTGCGGGATCCGGATGTGGAAAAAATGCTCGATATCCAGATCCGGACCCAATTGGAAAAGGGCTTACGGGGCCTGTCCAATCACCTGCGGACGCACTCGAACGATGTTGCAAAGACTCTGGAGAATATCATCCAGCAGATCTGGACACGTTGGATGAACGACTCCGCTTTCCGTTCCCGCGTGGAAAGAGGAACCGAATCCCTCCTGTTGAGAACGGTCCGGCGCTATTCTTTCACGGTTGAGCAATATATCGCCACGGAAGTTGCTGAATGGGATGGCGAACAGACAGCCAACCTCATTGAGCAACAGGTTGGAAAGGATCTCCAATGGATCCGGATCAACGGTTCGGTGATCGGTTTTTTTGCAGGTTCTTTGATCCAATTGGGAGTCTTGTTTGCAGCCATGACTCACGGATGATTCCAAGACCTGACGATGTGCATAATGCGGTGTTTCTTTATCGGGCTGTTCTTGAGGGCCCAGAAGCAAAATATCGACATTCGGTAACCTACAAGAGCCAATGAACCAAACCTTCGCCATCAAAGAGACAATTTCTGAATTCGCCCACGACTTCAGATGTTGTTTATTGAAGTGGACTGCTATGCGATTCCTGAAAAGAGCAAGATGGTCCAGACAGAACATTAAGCCTGTCAGCATTGCATGGGCGTCCCCGAAAGTGGATAAGCTCTATCGCGTTCACTATGCCAGAGACCCATTTGTGAGCAAATACCATGCGGATTGGGCTTTAGCGACGGTATGTCCCGAAGACGTTTCCCACTACGCGTCCATATCCCACGAATCGGACTCTCTCCCCAACGGGTATGCCTATTTTACGACATTCAAGGCCACTCTAGCAACCATGTATACAGGAGACTTCAAACATGAGCAAGGGATGGAACTAGCAAGTAATCGTTTTGTATCGGTTCGCCTTCCGCTTCTTATGGCAGTTCATGTTGCTCGTCTCAATATGTCCAGTAAATCGAATATATCAGATTCGAATGAAATGGATTGGGAGGACCGTCGTCGTTGGCTATACGAAGCACGAGTGGAGAGAGGGAGTAACCCGATCGTTAGCACTCAGATCATTCGTTGTGCGGAGGCAGCAGAGTTTCTGGAGGTGACCGATATCCCGCATGAATTCGAAACCCGAGTTGCTCGGCGGCCTATCGTTGCGGATGTTGATCTCAAGTGGACGTATCATCAACAGATGGGATCCGACCTGGGTGAACTGGAGACGAGTTACAAAGCAATTACGACGCCGGAGGAGTATGATTCGGTCGTTCGGTCGAAAGTTTTTCAGATGTCGCCATTCGAGGCGCTTGTAAGGACTGTAATTCTCGGATTTGGACGAAAAGAACATGTCGACAGATTCACCGATGAGCTTCGAACGCGTGGATTGGCTGTCGCGCTGGACGAGCTCAAATCACTGGGTGAGAGCGGCTCAGTTCTGGATTATGTTGCGACTTACTCGATTCCTCGCCTGTCCTCCGAAATCCATAAGTGCATCCAGCGATTTGAGCGTGGTCTCGACACTTCACCTGTGGGCATGGATGGCGCAATCGCGGATCTGATCGAATGGGCGTGGGGATTAGACGTAACCCCAAAGTCGTGGTGGGATTTGAATTGCGGTTTGGAACGAGCAACTGGGGAGACACTTGACCGCATCTTCTCTGGTGAGATTGTGAGACGAGGAATTTTGGGGCAAGGCTACCAACGGATGATCTTCAGAGCTCTCTGAAGCTTCTGCAGTTGCGCATATTTCTGCGTTTCACCCCCGTGCCTGGGTATTCTATCATCCCACCGCTGAAACGCAGGAAAACCCATCCACAGTAAATGCTGGAAGCTGGATCGGGTAGATGGTGAATCGTTGGTTTTTGGGATTGTTCGGGAGTGGGTATCCGCTTATGGGTATGGGTGACTCTTGGTTAGGATTGTTTTTTCAGGGTGCTTGTATTTGAGTGGCCACCCTGGAGAAGGGCATCCAGAACGTGAGTCCATGTTTACCCGACTGATCCATGACTGCCGAAACCCATTCCGAAATCGTCTCCTTTATTTGGAAAATCTGTAATCTACTCCGGGGGCCGTTCAAGCGAAACGAATACCGTAAGGTTATCCTTCCTCTGACTGTTTTGCGTAGGTTTGACTGCATCCTTGCTCCCACCCGCCAGAAGGTGCTGCGGGAGTATGATGGGCTCGTTGGAAAGAGC
>Ga0123334_1003118_pt1 | contig 18247 bp, 16 predicted proteins | sample BiotimSIPDNA_FD_89706 | JGI IMG/M metagenome (GOLD analysis project Ga0123334, IMG submission 89706) | Anaerobic biogas reactor microbial communites from Washington, USA - Biogas_R1 time_0 SIP DNA | ecosystem: Engineered > Bioreactor > Anaerobic > Unclassified | place: Washington, USA... | reverse complement strand
CTCGATGGACGTTTCCTGATTGGTTTTCATATACAACCTGGCAATTTCGTCCATAGCATACCTCAAATCGGCGGCAGCGGTTACTTTCACCGTTTGGGCATTCGCCCCGTTGCAGAATAGAATCAGCAGGAAAAATATTGTTCGTTTCATAATTGATTTTTCTAATCTATTGGTAATTCGAACCTTTCGTCCGATCTGTATTTTATTATTTTCTGGTTTTCTATGTGGCAGAATGGGCATCCCTGCATTGTCATTATAGAGAGTATGAATAATCCCAATTGTACGGTAAGTAATTTCTGTTTTCATTGATCGATATAATCCGGTTTAGATAACGATAGACAAAAAAAATCACAGGTTAATTTCGACATTGATTTGTCCCACCATTTTTCGCAGGGTATCGTTGATCATTTGGTATTCTTTCATTATGTTCTTTCCGTATTCCGAGATTTCGGCCCCACCGCCATTGACTCCACCTCGTTGTTTAACCACCAAGAGCTCAGGAGCTGTTCGGTTCATTTCTTTAATCATAGTCCATGCATGTTGGTACGAGATTTTAAGCGACTTTGCCGCTGCACTTAAACTCCCGCTACGAACAATTTCATCGAGCAGTGCAACTTTCTGAGGATTCAAAAAGACAATACCATCGCGTTTTATATATATTTGAGCTTCTACTTCAATCATAATTTTTAATTAAACACGAAGGACACAAAGGATTGCCACGAAGGACACAAAGTTTATTTCAAATACAAAACAGCACAAAAACAGTCTTTTTTAAAAGAAAATATTCTTCGTGCCTTAGTGTCTTTGTGTTTCAATTTTAATGGCATCCGCAGCTGCAATTGTCACTCTCTTTTTTGCAATCGCAGGGTGTGCCAATGATCACCTCGGTTGATTTGATGATGGCAAACGCTTCTTTGCCGGGTTGAAGGTCGAGGTCTTCAATGGCATCTTTTGAAATGATGGCCGTAATCACATTTCCATTGCCCAAATCGAGGACTACTTTCGAGGTGATCAACCCTTGCTCTACTTTTACAATTTTCCCTTTCAGTTGGTTTCGTGCACTCAGTTTCATATGCTGTGTTTTTTAATATGTTTACTCCTACAAATCAATCATCGTACCACAATATTTAAAAAACTGAATATGTGATAGTTAAAACAAAAAGGCAATTATAGCTACTACATTTTCGTAGGATAAAAAGTCATCTGCCTACAAATCTGTAATGAAGCAACTTGACATTAACATCACAAAAACACCATTAGATATTTAACAATCAACACAATAACCCAAATCAAAAACAAAACTAACCCCAAAGCATTTATAGAATGCATAGTTTTTGATGGTATAAAAAAAATGGAAAAAAGATGTCTATACAAAATGCCATAAATTTTTTCGAGGCTTACACCGATGATGAAAAGCTTCGGACATATTTGGGAATGCTGAAATCGCCACAGAAAGTGCGCAGTTTCCTGGAAGAGATGGATATGGGTTTTTACGACGAAGAGCTTGAGGAAGCCTACAACTTGTTACTACTCCGTTGTAACGACGAAGCTGACCACAATGTATTAACTCAGGTTAAGGTGAGTTACATTGAGTTAATTACTGAAGGACTGAATTACTGAAGGACTGAATTACTGAAGGACTGAATTACTGAAAACGTTAGAAGGCGATGGAAAGCAATAGGAAGCAATGGAAGACAACTGCTTTCAACTGCTTTCAAATAATAAATAATCACTCATAAATAATAAAACACATGAGCGAAACAAGACTTGTGCCCATGGGCAAATTGCTGAACTTGATTGAAACAGCTGGTTATAAAATGGAATATCATTTTGACGATTTGGTGTTTATTGATAATACATCGTTGCTGTTCCGCTTCGACCTTGAAGATTATGAAACCGTTCACCTCCATTTCAATACCGAATGTGAAGCAACGGCAGTAGTCAAACTTATACCCTTTTTGATGGGGCTGGCACAAGATGAAAAACTGCCATTAAAATTAGGGAGCGATTTTATTCTACGTCAAAAAGTAGGAACAGAAGAAATTGAGGTGATATTTGGAAACTGATTACACTTTAAACCTCACCGGATCCAATCTATATTTTTTCACCCGCATACCCAGTATCCTTTCGGTAACATTCAGGTTTTTGGCGGCTTGGGCAATGTTGCCTTTAGTGGCCGTGAGGGCTTCCATTATCAATTGGCATTCTACACGGTCTAGTGCAGCCTGTAATCCCCCTTTGGTTTCGGTTTGCGACGAATCAGCGGTTTGTAGCGTGGGTGGCAGGTTGTAACTGTGAATCACCTCATCGGTGGTGAGGATACAGCCGCGCTCAACTACATTTTCCAGCTCGCGTACGTTGCCCGGCCACGAGTAAACCATCAGCATGTTAATGGCCGCCGTTGTTATCCTTTTTACGTTGGTACCGTTTTCTCTGTTGAATTTTTCGATGAAATGATCGACCAGTCCCGGTATATCATTGCGCCTTTCCCTCAACGGAGGCACAAAAACAGGAAACACATTAATGCGGTAGAACAAATCTTCACGAAATTTACCTTCCTCAATAAGCTTTTCCAAATTGCGATTGGTTGCGGTAATAATTCGCACATCCACAGAAATGGGTTTGCTGCTACCCAGTCTTTCAAACTGACGCTCTTGTATTACTCGCAATAGTTTCACCTGCGTTTGTGCAGGTAAGTCGCCAATCTCGTCGAGGAAGATAGTGCCGCCATCGGCCATTTCGAAGCGGCCTTTGCGCTGACTATCTGCCCCGGTAAAAGCCCCTTTTTCGTGTCCAAACAGCTCGCTTTCGATGAGCGAATCGGGCAAAGCAGAACAGTTCACCTTAATAATTGGCTTCTCTTTTCGTTGGCTCGAATAATGAATAGCATCGGCAAAGAGTTCCTTTCCAACCCCGCTTTCCCCACGAATTAGCACTGTGGAGTTGGTCTTAGACACCATTTCGATGAGGTTATACACATCGTTCATTTTGCCTGAGTTGCCCACAATATTCTTGGGTTTGTGCCAATTTCCCAGTGAGTTACGAAGTTCTTCGTTGGTTTGCTTCAACTTCGAAATTTCTTCGGTCTGGTCTTGCCGCGCCTTAACCGATTGGATAATCATCGAACCTACAATCGAGAGTAGACGCACATCGTCGTCGTAGTTATATTTTTCGCTGAATTTACGGGTAATGCTTAGTGTTCCCACCACATTGGCCTCGTCGAAAACAGGCACACAAATGAAACTTTGTTCTTCGCCAGCAGCCGAAATATGTTTCTGGGTACGGTTAAGGAACAGTTTCGACTTCGAAATTTCTCGGATAATCACTGGGCGTTTGTATTCTACCACACGGCCAATTATCCCTTCTCCCACTTCGTACGATCCACGGGCAATTTGAGAATCGCTCAAGCCCGAAGCAGCTTCGATGTTTATTTTGTTTTTGTCGCGGTTCAAAACAGTAAGAAAACTGCTTTTTGCGCCCAGGTACTGGCAGGTCATATCCAAAACCGACCGTAACAAACCATTGATCTCACCGCCTTTTATTAATCTCCCGCTTATATCAAATAGCAATGATAATTCCCTGAGTCCATAACATTTTTCACCATTTCGACTACAAAAATAATCCATATGCTACTTTTTTAATGTTTTTTCTAACATTACAAATGTAAGAAACAATAAAAACACTTTAATTAAAGAACATGATATGTGTAAACAATTAACGAAATATTTAAACAGGATTTCAATCGGTCTCGATTTGGATTTGAGTCGGTAAGACACTTCTTTAAAAAGCAAAATCTTTGCTCAAAGTTCTTAATAAACTCATATCGATTATTCTAAAGGAATTAAACAACAAAATAATGTATATATAAGATATACAGGATCAAAGATTGAAAGAACAAACAACAGGCAAACCAAGCCTCTACATTACTGAAAAAAATATCCTAAAGATTTCAAGGGCGCTGAAAAAGTGTTAATAAAGTAAGGGCTTGTACAATTTTGTATGTACAAGCCCTATCCTTGCTATATTTCAACGAAAATAAACTCTTTATTACAAGTATATGAACTTTGTAAATTGTTGGAGTGCTAAAATTAGAGCTTACCTAATGATCCGCATTTATTTTAATTAAATTTTTAACGGCATATAATTCATTTAGCAAGATTTATGCACCAACTTCATTAAGAGAATTATTCGTCGGCGTTGCCATCGATTGTTACTATAGTCCCATCGGGATTATAGTTGAGCTCAACAATTTTCATGCTTCTCAACCATGTTTTTCCGCCCGACACTTTACTATCGTGATGGAACAAATACCATTTTCCTTTGTATTCTACAATTGAATGGTGTGTCGTCCAGCCAACAACCGGAGTAAGTATTACTCCTTGGTAGGTAAATGGCCCATATGGGTTATCCCCCACTGCATAACAAAGCAAATGTGTATTTCCTGTAGAGTATGAGAAATAGTACTTCCCATTGTATTTGTGCATCCACGGAGCCTCGAAAAATCGACGGTTTTCGTCCTTAGTTAACAACGGCTTTCCGTATGCATCAAGGATGACAACATCATGAGGTTCTTCTCCGAACTCAGTCATGCTATCGGCCAATTTAGCAACTTTAGCACACAATGCAGGTTCATCGGGTTGTCGTAAATCATCGTTATTTTCATATTTTCCTGTTTTATAACGCTGAAGTTGACCGCCCCAAATTCCGCCCCAATATAAGTATTGTGTACCGTCATCGTCGACGAAAACTGACTGGTCGATGCTAAACCCACCTTTCATCGGTTCTGGCAACGGTTTAAATGGACCTTCTGGTTTGTCGCTTACGGCAACGCCAATGCGAAAAATGTCGTCTTTATCTTTTGCAGGGAAGTACATATAATACTTTCCATCTTTACAGGCAACATCGTTCGACCACATTTGCCGTTTAGCCCAAGGTACATCTTTAATATCGAGGGCAACACCATGGTCAACAACTTCGCCATTGGGGTCTTCCATTGAATATACATGATAATCTTTCATATCGAAGTGAGCACCGGTATCATCTTCTGGTATTCCTGATTCGATATCATGAGAAGGATAAATGTATAATTTCCCATTATACACGTGAGCCCTTGGATCAGCAGTGTATATGCTTTTAATTAAATGTCTCGCTTTTTTCATTTTCTTTATTTTTTAACCCTCCGAACCCTCTTTAGCAAAAAGTATCCGGATGAAAATTTATACTCCACAAAAAACAAATATTCGTTTTCTAAATTAAGCAATCGAATTTATTGAAGCTGCCGGTCTCCAATTTTCTTATTTATTTCATCAATAGCATCGTCGCTCAATTCATATTTCGAAATTACAAACATAGCAACAATAAGTAATATAGCAGGAATGACAGCCACTAGCCATAAAATACCCTGTTGGGCAAAAGCGGATTGAGTAGTAGCATTTGTTTCATCGAATTTTACAAAAGCCAAAACAAAACCAGGAACTACCCCACCGAGAGCCATACCGGCCTTGAAGAAGATTCCGGTGAGCGCGTTAACAATGCCTGAGATCCTTTTCCCTGAAGTATATTCACCGTATGAGATAACCTCTGGAATTAAAGCCCACATGTATCCAGTTGCAACGATTACACCTGTTGACTTAATAAATTGGGCGACCAATACCAACCATAACTGACTTTGCAAGGCAGGAATTACTGAAATGACATAAAGCATTGCCATCCCCAAAATAGCCACTGTTAAGAATATATAAAACATGTTTTTCTTCCCAACCCAGCGTTTAATTGCAGGAACCATTGGCAAGAATATAAATGCAGGGATAGATCCCAGCGCTGCAAAATATGGAAGTGCATCAGGAGCCTGAACATTATAAATCATGTAGTATGACCCAGCTGAGTTTCCAATGGCCATCATGGCAAAAGCAGTAATAAAAAAGAATGCGATAACTCTTAAGGGTTTATTGCGCTTAAACTCAACCCACAAATCGGATACTTTAACCTTTGCAGTTTCTGCAGCATCCATTACTACCTTCTCTTTGGTTTGGGTAAAGCAGAAAATCAATAAAACCAAGCCGATTACGGCATATATAGACATGGTGATAAACCATGCATTGGCCGATTCTGCCGAGTTAATTTTGCCATCGGGTGATAATGCCTTAACAATAATTGGGATTCCATATGCCACAGCCAATCCACCAATATTAGCCATAAACATACGCACTGATGTAAGTTTTGTAATTTCTTCTGTGTCGCGTGTAAGCGATGCGTTCAATGCTCCATAAGGAACATTTACCAAAGTATAACACATTGACAAACCAACATAGGTAATGTAGGCATAAAGCAATGAGCCAGAGAAACCATTCCAAAAACACAAGATAGCAAATCCGGTAAGCGGAATACCTCCTAGCACCAGATAAGCACGATATTTCCCGATTTTAGGATTGCGCTTATCAACGAATGCACCAACGAGCGGGTCCCAAACCACATCGACCAAACGAACGATAAGGAACATTACGGCTGCAGCAGCTGCAGATAACCCATATACATTGGTATAAAAAATAAGTAAATACTGGGCGACCGTTTGATAAATAAGATTTTGTGCAAGATCACCAGAACCAAAGCCAATGTGTTTCACCATTGACAATTTATAGAACCCTCTGGATTCATTAAAAGACTGTGAAGATTTTTCCATTTATATTATCGATTTTTAGTAATGTTATTCTTCTATTTTGAACTTAATCCTATCTCAATCAATTTATCGACCAGCGGTTTAGGCCTATAATCGCGATTAAAAAGCAGGGGATAATCTACGCGCCCCGCAATGGGCCAATCGTTACGCCACGATTGGTTATCGGTAAGTCCCCATAAAGTTACTCTGCTCACATTTTCCTTGTATTTCAACAAAAGACTAAAAAGATTGATATACCTATCGGTTAGTGCCTGACTTATTGAATCGGGCATTCCGTTAGGATAAGGGTTCATTTCTTTTGTATACTGAGCATTAAGTGCTATGTCTGCGGATGTATTTTCGAATGGGTTAGGAAGCACGGTGATATCGAGTTCTGTTACCATTATTTGCACCCCAGTTTTAATAAAAGCTACAATACTTTCCTCATAATCGGTAAACAGTGGGTAATCAAGAGTAATGTGTCCCTGCATGCCTACTGCATCGATTCGAATGCCTTTTTGTTTCAGATCGGTTACTAATTTTACTACCGCGTCACGACGACCGGGTTTTGCCATTGAATAATCATTGTAATAAAGTTCGACATCGGGGTCGGCTTCATTGGCAAATTTGAAGGCTAAGTCGATATATTCGGGACCAATAATTTGATAGAACTTACTTTGCCTGTATTGGCCGTCGTCTTCAAAAGCTTCATTAACAACATCCCAACCATGAACGCGGCCTTTATATCGACTAACAACGGTTTGAATATGGGCTTTCATTCGGGCAACAAGGGTATCACGAGATACATCTTTCCCCTGACTATCAACAAAAAACCATCCGGGAGCCTGAGAGTGCCATACCAAGCAATGTCCAATAACAAACATGTTTCGAGCTTCAGCAAAGGCTATAAACTTGTCGGCATCATCGAATGTGAATTTTCCTTGTTTGGGTTGAATTTTTTCGCTTTTCATACAGTTTTCTGCCACCACTGAGTTAAAATGTTTTTCAATCAAAGGCAGGGCCAACGTATCGGAGCCATCTGTTTGAGATGTATTAAGTGCTACTCCAATTAGAAATTTGCCATCGTAAGCATCTTTTAGAGAGTCGTCTTTCGTTTCGGGACTCTTTTTACCAGAATTACAGGCGACCAAAAAAATAAGTGCCACAAAAAGTAGGCTTTGTAATTTCATCATCATTTTAATTTTCAAAGACTTGTTTTTAAAAGAATCATAATTGGGAAACAGGTTTTACTGCGTCAACGCTGTAAACGTGTTTTTAGCCAAATGAGACTTTTTTCGACATTAAATTTATAACTAGACAAATAAACTATCTCCCGTGGTTCTCTGAATTAAGGAATCGGAAAATTAATTTTTTTTTCCAATAAACGGGTTCAAATAAAAAACGTTATTATTAAAATTGGATATTTTGCTTCAAAAGTATAAATCAATGCCGTTTTTTATTAATATTCTTCAAGTACTTTTCTTTTACAAAAAAAATAAAATCGGCTGTTTTTCTTCTCATTATAAATACAGACACAGAAAAAAGCTCAAATTAACAATGCCAAAAGAATGTAACTGCAGTTGATTTAACCTGTTATTCTTTTGTTTATCAAAGTGTTGAATGAATGCGCATTATGCAGTTTTTATCACTGCAGATATTGCATTTATAGGCTATACACTTTAGGTTTTCACCTAAACCAATGATGCCGCTGACCGATTTCACAGGCAACATCAGAGAACTATCGGTAAGCGAAATTCCGCTGGTGTAATTTTTGAGGAGCGAGAATAATTTATGCTGATCGGAAACATTCCAATTACAGTAGCCTGGGCTGTATCGATTCGATACTTCTATGCCTTTCATAAAGGCGATGTTCTTGATATGATCATGAAGGTAATCAACAATAGCTTCGGTCATTGTGGAGCCAATAAGGTCGGTAATTAATCCTTCAAGTGCTTGGCCTTGCTTCATTAATTGCTTCGAATATTTCTCAATTTTATCTCCGCAAGTTGCAGAAAACAACGCCAGTTCCGAACTGTGTTTAAGCGATTGCCACACAACCTTCCCTACATTTAAAACGGTTGAACACAATGTGATTGTATTATCTTCGGGGTTGAATTGGGGTGAATTATACACAATAAACGCTGCCCGGGCCTCAATCATTGGTTTACAATCGGCAATCAAGGAAGCTATCAATGACAATAGATATTCATCAGCATCGCCTGGCTGCATTCCCAAACCTCGCAAAATGTAATCGATATCGGCATGGAAGATGTCATTATCAGGGAATAATGTACCCCCTTCATTTTGGATAGAATAATCACTCATTCGAAAGAATAGATTAAGCAATAAGCGAATTAAGGTAACTTACTGCACTTTGAGGGTCTCTGGAGAAATGATCTGCACCAATTTCGATCCGAAAATCTTCAGTAACAGGTGCCCCTCCAATCATAATTTTTACCAGAGGATAAGCCTTCTTTATTTCTGCGGCAATAGATTTCATATTAGTCATTGTTGTGGTTAACAACGCTGAAAGACCAACAATAGCGTTCGGATGTTGCGCTATGGCATGAAGAAACTTATCGGCTTTTACATCAACTCCAAGATCAATTACTTCCCAACCAGCCCCTTCAACAATCATAGCAACGAGGTTTTTGCCAATATCGTGCAAATCACCGGAAACGGTTCCTATAATAAACTTTCCTTTGCGCTGAACCTGGCCACTTTGAAAAAAGGGTTTAAGGTGCTCCATGGCAGCATTCATCGCTTTTGCCGATATAAGCATTTGTGGTACAAATATTTTCTTTTGCGAAAATTTCTCACCTACCCTTTCCATGGCAGCAATAAGCGCTGAATTAAGTATAGTTTCTGGCTCGATTCCTGCATTCAACGCTTGTTGCGTCAACTCATCGGCGCCATCCATTCCCTTCATTGCAGGTGGAAATGGCGCGGCCTTGTTCACTTTCCCCAGTTCAACACACTCAGATATTTGGACTAAAAACTCTTCTTTATTCATTATTCTTCAGCTGGTTAAAAATTATCTCCCTCGTTCTATTTCCTGATAAAATCATTAACTGGATATTGTATTCGAATGTGGTAAATATTTATCAGTTTCCGAAGAAAAATTTGTTTCATTTGTTTGATATCGTTGAACGTGATTGGCGCGTCGTCAAGTTCATGATTTTCTACCTTGAAATCAATTATCATATCAATTGTCTCTTTTATTTTTTCATCAGTTTTTTCGCTCAAGCTACGCGTGGCAGCTTCAACACTATCGGCAAGCATAAGTACAGCAGTCTCACGTGTTAATGGGTTTGGCCCTGGATACCGAAACTTCTCGACGTCCAAGTCAGTCACAAGGCTCTTGTCCTTCTCTTTGAGATAAAAGTAACGGGCAAGACTTTGACCATGATGCATCTTAATAAAATCGACAATGACAGAAGGTATTTTGTACTTCTTTGCCAATATTATCCCTTCATTCACATGGTTAATTATAATCGATGCACTCTGATAATTGGTCATGCTCTCGTGCGGGTTAGGGCCCCCCATCTGGTTTTCGATAAAAAAATGAGGATTAATAATTTTCCCAACATCGTGATATAACGCACCTGCCCTCACCAACATTGGATTCCCTGAGGTGTGAAGGATGAAGGCTTCGGCTAAATTGGCCACTTGTATCGAGTGCTGGAAAGTTCCAGGTGCCTCCTCAGCCAGTCGACGCAAAAGTGGGTGGTTTGTATCTGAAAGCTCCATCAGGGTTACATCGGATACAAAGCCGAATAATTTCTCAAAAATGAAAATAAGTGGGTAAGAAATTAAAATGAGAACTCCACTAAAAACGAACCATCGAATTTGATAGAAATCAATCAGTTTAAACGCTCCTTCTTTAATAAGCTCAAAAGCGAAATAAGTAATGATGTAGGTAACAATCGCTATTAGGGACGAAAAGACCAAATGCCCGCGCCGGTGTACCTTATCGAGGGTAAGTACAACCATTGAGCCAACAATAAGTTGAATGAAAACATATTCGAAACTATTAGGTGCCATGAAACCAATTAGCAACAAGGTTATAAGGTAAACAAAAATAGAAACTCTTATTCCCATGAAAGTACGAATAACAATGGGCAAAATACAAACAGGAACAATGTAAAAATTGAGTGTTGGATTTTCGTAGAACAAACGAGCCAACATAAAAGTTATTAACACATTGGCTAGAACAAAAGCTAAATTTTTATTCCGCTGTCCATACCCCCGGCTAAATGTTTCAAGATAAAAGAACAACACAAACATCAATACCAGCACCAGAACCATCTTCCCTATTATCTCATTCGATATCCAGCCCCCATACATGCTATTTTTCTTATAAGCCTGTTGAAGCGACTCTAGCAGAATGTAATTGTGGTTATTAACAATATCGCCTTCTGTAATTATCCTTTCTCCTGCCATCACAACTCCACGGGTAACCGACAGCAAAGAAAGTTGCTCATTAAGCATATTGCCGTTAAATTTTTCATCGTAACGAAGGTTGGGCCCGATATAGCTGGCAAGATTAAGTTTTTGCTGCAACTCAGCCAGCAATGGACTACCCTCCTGCATTGCAGATAGCATACCAACGAGTTTTACGTATGCACTTTTTAGAGAATATATACTGTCGGGATGCGAAAGTGAAGCATAATTATTGCTGACGATGTAAAGCTGTTTTTTTACAAAAGGCTGCAAAGCCGTTTTATTGTCATCGTTAACAATCCCTTTGCTATAGCATGATAAAAGACATTTTATAAATAACTGCTTAGCCTCTGAGAATTCATTGGCAGAAAAAGTACCCTGAAAAGCACCGGAATTGTAGAGTCTGTCGGCATCGTTCAAAAACAAACCTACGTTATTTTCTGCGACCAACGAATCGAGAATCAGATAGGGTATAAATTGTTTCTTTAAACTATCTCTTTCTTTATCAATAATTTCACTGGTTTTTAAAATGGGAAAATCAAATGGGGCGATAAGATTCTTATGCCTCCAGGGCAACCCTTTTTGAAATTCGAGCTTGTTGGCACCCTGCTTCGGAAACAATACGTACACAAGGCCAAAAGCAAACAAAAAGAGACCGATAAAAAAAATATTCCGCCCAATCCACCGCCAAGCACTTGTTAATATTGCCATATCTTATCAATTTATCACGAATACCATCATAAAATTAGAAAATAATTAACAGGTTGTTTCTACCAAAGCAGAATTTGTATATTTGGTTAGTGAACCTTATAGATTATTAGAATGTCGTCGACCTACGGAATATCAGATTTAAGTTCGATACCAGTGCGCACTGAACCTACAGAGAAAAGCGAAATGTGCACCCAGATATTACTTGGAGAACATTTTACAATTTTAGAAGAACTGCCGAAATGGAGTAAAATAAAACTTCAATACGACGGTTACGAAGGTTGGATTGACCGCAAAATGGTCACACCAATAACGAAGCGAGAGTTCATATATCTTTCTGAAAAACCACAAACTGTATCGGGTGAGATATTCAACATTGTACAACAAGTAGATCATTACCGCAATTTTCTGATTGTTTCGGGCAGTACATTGCCACACTTTAAACCCAAAAAATCGACATTTAAAATTGCTGATATCGAGTATTCCATTAAAGGCTCTATCAATAACGATCAGAAAAACGACGATTTAAGAAGTAAAATTATTAATACTGCACTGCGCTACTTTAATGCGCCCTATCTGTGGGGAGGACGAACTCCGCTAGGTGTTGATTGCTCAGGACTTACGCAAATCGTTTACAAGATTGCGGGAATAAAGCTTCCTCGGGATGCGTCGCAGCAAGCACAACTTGGCGAGCATTTTTCGTTTGTTGAAGAAGCTATGCCCGGCGACCTCGCATTTTTCGACAACGAACTGGGCGAAATTATTCATGTAGGCATTATCTGGGAAAAGAATAAAATAATTCACTCTTCGGGTAAAGTGCGGATCGATAATATTGATCACGAAGGCATTTATAACATCGAGACCCACAGGTATACGCACAACCTTAGGTTAATGAAACGGATCATTCCGCTTTAATCACCTGAAAAAAAAAATCGGCATTATTAAAAAAGAAAAAGGCAACATTTCGCTGCCTTTACTTTATTTTTTACTGAACCCTTCGCCAAACAACGCAGGGTTGCTGATAATGATATTTATCTATTGATTAGAACAAATACTCAACACCAATATTTACAGTGTAACGTTTTAAATCGTATTTGTTTAGATTGAGTAACCAAGTATCGATGTCATGATCGTAATCGTTCTGGAAAATAAGCGGGTCGAAGAAGTAGGTATAGCTTGGCGACAAGGTAACAGCCCAATTCGGGGTTATATTATATTTAAGCAATAAACCACCCACAACACCTGATTGACTTTTATTAAAATCGTCAAGTACATAATCATCGTCAGTTTCACGACCTTCAAGAGTCGTTGTTTTTTCCCATTTACCTGATTTAAATTCAAATTGAAAACCAAGTGAAGCGTAAGCATCGAAATTACCCAGTTTCAAGAATCGCAATTCTGCTTTAGGACTGAAATCCATGTAGCTAACAGCAACTTTTGATTCTTGAATTCTTTTAATATCTCCTGTTCCCGGGTTCGAGAGGTCTGGGTTCCAATAGCGGGTAAAACCAAGGTTTGAATAGTGCAATTCGGCTTTAACCCTCAACCAGTCTTTGATTTTAAGGATACCATCGGCACCAAAATTGTAGTCAGGAAAGTTATTTTTATTTTCGAGAGGCATCCTACGATACAAACCGGGACCAGTTGTCCCATCGAATGACTTATTGTAGCCCATAGAAAAGCCTACACCAAATTGAACTTGCGAATGACCAAGCAATGTTGTTGATAATAAAATGACAACAAAAAATAATTTGATCATCAAACCTGTTGAATTTTTTTTCTTTGCGCAAGAATTTTTACTATTCATAGTTATCGAATTTGATATTGATTACACAATTAACCCTTTTGTGGGGAAATATTTCATTATTTATTATTTCTACGTTCCAACCTAGGGTACAAAAAATCTGCTGCAAATATGAATAATATTATTAGTAAAATTTTACCAATAACGTATAAAAAAACATAATTTTTGCAAATAACCCCAAGCTATCTTTTTTACACTTATTTAATTTTCAAAATTATACAAGAACAATATTTGTTTTAGGCTGCATTTAATTATGAATTCAGCCATAACAATTATCAATTAACTTTCCTCGGAATAAACCAGAAATCCTGCAAGGAAAAAGCAACCGTAAGTTGCGAGTACCTTTCCCGCACCAAACCTAGTTTCTCAGTGCCCCGCTGTCCGGCTTCAAATGACACATTGATCATTGATGCCGATTTTTGAATTGGCAAACCCAACCCTACAGAAAAGCGGATATCATCAATATCGAATCCTTTAGTTTGAACATATCCTGAATCATACCGATAACCAAAGCGGTATGAACAACGGCTCAGGTAACTCTGCTTATTTGTTGGCAAAATTTCGAATCCTAAAGAATATATTGCTTGAGGAATGTAAGCCCTATCATTGTTAACTGTTCTCCAATCAGCCATTTCAATATCACCGGCAAGCAAATACTTCCCTTTAAGAGTTAAACCAACCCCCACGCCATAAGACATTGGAGAAAAGACTGAAGTCGCGTTATCTTCGTAATAATAAATTGAATCGATAGCTGAAGAGCCATATTGTTGTTGAATTAAGATTTCAGATGTTCCCCAGAGCCTCTGCCCTGTTGAGAACGCCCCACCAATATTAAGGCTCGACCCGTTTGTGTTGATTGGAATTGTAAGTTGGGCTCCTAACTTAAAAGAAGCACCCTTATACTTAGTGCTTGTATGATAAAAAGAAGGGTTCTGAGACTGTTTCAATGTCCATGTTTTGCGGCTCTCAGTCACAGGACCATAATAATAAGCAAACTCGCCACCAAGTGAGAACTTTTCGGAAAACTTCAGCCCTAAATTTAAGAACAGTTTATTAATGCCCCCGGAACCTTCCCAATCGGTAAGGGCAAAAGTTTCATCTCCTTCAACCACTTTCATTGTACGTAAACGATAACCGATGTTGGTATATGGCATCAAGCCGTATGAAGCCATCAGACTACGGTTTATGCGGTGGGATGCGACAATATGGGTGAGATTTCCGTTCCAGTATTTTTCGTCATGTTCAACAGCATCGGAACGAGTTGTCTTGACATTAACCCCCATTTCGAATAAAAAATTCATTGAATCGACAGCAGTAACGGCAGCAGGGTTCTTCAGATTAATGAAATACATATCACGCAATCCGTAGCCAGTTCCTCCTAATGCAAGGTTTCGTCCGTAGGCAACACTGGCAAGGTCTCCAATTCCAAACTTCGAATATGGTGAAGATGTGTTGCTCTGCCCGGTTGAAAAAAACGGGATCAGGAACATGATGACAATTAATGCCAATATATTGTGTCGTAACTTATTCTTTAATTTCATAGTAGCTAATATACAATTCCAATATCAACTCATCTTCGAGATTTTTTTGGTTGCCCAGGAGCAATTGATCAACACACGATCCAATTTCGGATTGAGGATAAGCAATTTGCAACGTGAAATATGGATCCTGAACACTTAGATATTCATCCCGGATAAATCGGGTAAGATCTACTTTGTAGTATGTACGCCCCTTAATTTCATTGTTGAACACGAGTTCTGCTGTGATAGGAGTAGCTTGATCAAAATCAACCACTTGCCCGTATGGTCTATTCTTCTTATCAACTAAATACAGTTCCAGCGAACTGGGTAACTGATATTCTTTATCGTAGGTTCCTTCAAGGGGCTCGAGATATAATATTGCCTGAACTACAGCTCCTTTTCCTTCGAAATATAACTCGTCGATGGTTGGTATTTCAATACGGGTCCGGACATCGAGCCCGGCCTGTATCATGGTAGCATTCTGTGTTTTGGTACTAACTATTTTGTTTTGACTGAAATCCCGACCAACATCAATACCAACGAAAGGAGATTTACTATAATCATTCCGAATAGTACTAAAAGCATAACTATTTTTCTCAGAAGTTGTTAAATCGAATAAGTCACCGGCGTACTCTGTAAAGTCTTCGAGGGGATAATCGAAAAATAGTTCATCATTCTCTGAATAATCATGATAATATATCCTAAGTCTTGGTGTTACCGTTGAGTCAGTAACAGCATTAAAGCCCATGATATAAGAAGACTTCTCATTTGCAGGCCGAATAGTGTAGCCTTTGTATTTTTTTGCAAACTTATCTTTGTTATCGAGCAGTGAATCGAGATTATCGTTTTCGTCTTCAAGCATTTGATAAAACTGCTTTCCATATTCATCAGGTACTCTAACAACAATGGAGTCTATGTTATTTTCTTCTTCAAGAAAACGGTTCCGCTTAGTCAGGTCGTAAGAAAATGTACCGAGAGGTACGGGATCAAAAGCAAAACCAGATACATTATATAAGTATTCAAACCTTCGATCAGCAACAATATTTTCAGTTAAGGCATGAATAGCCAAATCACACGCCACGGTAGTATCACCAAATTCGTAATCATCGGGATATAAAATAAAACACGCTGAATCGAAAACAGCAGTTTCGCTCAATTCGAATATTTCGCAAGGATCGAGTCTAAAGTAAGATTCGGCAGTAGTAACCACACCAAGCTTATTTTCAAAACGCCCGGCTAACAATCGGTCTTCTCGCGAAGTGATTACCGAGTCTGTAGCGGTAGTATAGGTATGAACAGTAAGTGTATCGATCATTACCACCCTGGTAGGATCGGAAATGAAATCGGCACCCAGATTATAACGATAATCAGTTTGTTCATATTCACAGGAAATAAGCCAAAGCGCAGACAATAATAGTAACCAAAATTTCAATCTCATTCTTTTTTCAATTTTGCGCGACAAAAATAGTATTAAATAGGAATTCTTTAAATGTTTTGCTTTCTCACTATATTAATAACAGCCGCAAATGTAAAAATAAATTAGAAAGAGCCACCTACGTCGAAAATTAAAACGATTGATTTAACATGCATTAACATAATATGATAAAAATAATTAACGAGTGCCTGTTGTGTTATGAAAATTTCTATATTTGTCGACCACAAAAACAGTAAAGTGTTGTGTTCGACCATTAACAACAAAACAGTATAAAAACAAAATTGAAATACAAATGAAATTCAAGATTTTATTATTCCTGCCCTTATCCTTAATTATTTTATTATCATCGTGTTCCGATGATACTACTGAAATCGGCAACTGGGTTACCTTACCCTATTTCGAAGGTAAACCACGTGCCCATGGAGCTTGTTTTGAATTCGATACTATTGCATTCTTTGGCTTAGGCAAAGATGACGATGAATATATTTCCGACTTCTGGAAATACAGTTTTGCCCAAGAAAAATGGGTTCCTGCTGCAACTTTCCCAGGTATACCCAGAGCTCATTGCGCCAGCGTTGCCACCAGCAAAAAAGGATATGTAGGAATGGGATACGAAGGAAATAAAGACTTAAGTGATTTTTGGGAATATGACCCAATTGCCGACACCTGGACACAACTCGACTCATTTCCTGGAGGGGCACGTCGCTATGCATCTGCTTTTGCCATTGGAGATGATGTTTACTTCGGATTGGGAACCATGGACGACGACGATATTTACATGAACGATTTTTGGAAATACTCGAACGGAAAATGGAGTCGTGCTACAGCCTTAGCTGGAGAAAAGCGCTCACATGCCAATTTGGTGAATTACAAAAATATGGTATATGTTATTGGCGGTCGCCGAAGCGGAGGTCCACTTTCTGACATGTGGGAATTCGTTCCTGAAACAGAAAAGTGGAAATCGTTGACTAAAACTAACGATCAGGACCTTGGAAGCTCAGATGTTCCTCGTTACGATGCCTGTACTTTTGTTTCTGAAGGAAATATTTACCTTGCAGGTGGAACACAAGGCTCGACTCCATTATCTACTGTATATGAATGGAATAACATTGATTCAATGTGGATAAAGAAAACCTCTGTTGAAACAGGTTTTACCCGTCAGGGAGCCGGAAGTTTTACAATTAACAACATTGGATACATTGTTGGCGGACGCAGTGGGGTTAAATATCTCGATGATTTCTACCGTTTCGAACCTTATGTCGAAAGAAATCCTGATGACAATAACTAATTGGTTAAAAGTCTAATTATATAATGAAAGAGGCTCGCTGAAAACAGTGAGCCTCTTTCATTATATTAACATGAGTTCGATTTTAGGATCACTTTAATATTCGGGTGGATAAATTTTTTTTGTAACTAACTAAAAGGCCACAAATTCACGAATAATGATAACGGATATTATTTACAAGGCTGAAAGCTACATGATTATTGGGATATGCATGGAAGTACACAACAACCTTGGTCCGGGATTTCTGGAAATTGTATATTAACCTGAGTTCGATTTTATTTTTGAGTTCAGACCGCTTGTAAACAGTAAGATTCAATGCAAAATCACGCAGGAATAACGGGTTATTTTAAGTGATTTTAAAGCAGAAGATTGCTGTTTACAAGTGGCGGACAATGAG
>Ga0123334_1003111_pt1 | contig 18258 bp, 14 predicted proteins | sample BiotimSIPDNA_FD_89706 | JGI IMG/M metagenome (GOLD analysis project Ga0123334, IMG submission 89706) | Anaerobic biogas reactor microbial communites from Washington, USA - Biogas_R1 time_0 SIP DNA | ecosystem: Engineered > Bioreactor > Anaerobic > Unclassified | place: Washington, USA... | reverse complement strand
GGGCACCCGGGGTGCTCGTACTCAAGGGGATGTCGCCGCTAAAGCGGCTAAACCTGGCAAAGCCCCAGTTGGGCGGGGCGGGTGGTTTTGCGCTGCTGCGGAACAAGACGGCTTAGGTACGGGCACCCGGGGTGGTGTTGGGTCACCCGGGGTGGTCTGTGGTCACCTTGGGTGGTCGTACTCAAGGGATGTCGCTGCTAAAGCGGCTGAAAACAGGGCGGTTTTAGTCGGACGGGTCGGACAGGGCGGCGGATAGGTCATTCATCATTCCGCATTCACCATTCTCTTCGTCAGGCTTGTCCTTTTTGGGATTTCCCTCGATGACGATGACGGCTTCTCCCTTGACCTTCTTGTCTCGGAATGCTGGCGCAAGTTCTGCCAGCGATCCGCGCTGTATGCGTTCGAATTGCTTGGTTAGTTCGAGGCAGACCGCAGCTTGGCGATCTCCTAGAATTTCCAGTGCTTCATCCAGGAGTTTGCCGATTCTAAAGGGAGATTCGTAGAAGACGAGGGTGTGTCGCGAGAGGGCGTCCTCTTCAAGGAAACGCCTGCGATTGCCGCTTTTCCGTGGCGGAAAACCCTTGAAGATGAAGCTTGATGCGGGGAGTCCTGATGCGATCAGGGCAAGCGTCGCAGCACAAGCTCCTGGAATTGGAACCACTTGATGCCCGGCCTCGATGGCAGCCTTGACAGCGGGGAAGCCAGGGTCGCTGAGAATCGGGAGACCGGCGTCGCTGCAAATGCCGACAATCTTTCCGGCATCTAGGAATTCGACGACCTTGGCGGCGTTGGCACGCTCATTGTGCTCGTGGTTGGACAAGACGAGTGGCGGGCGGGGAATCCCCAATAGCGACAGCAAATTTCCCGTGTGCCTGGTATCCTCGCAAAACAGGACGTCCAGGCTCTTGATTGTCTCGATTGCCCGAGGCGTCATGTCGCCGAGGTTGCCGATTGGAGTCGCTATGAGATATAAAGTCATCCTCGCCTCGTTCGCCTAAGGGCTTTCATTTTTTGCCGCTTGATTTCTTGGTGATCTTTCGGATTCCGGTTGTCCTCTTGTAAACTCGTTTCGGCTTGGCTGCCGGCTTTTCGGCGCTTTCGGGAGCTTGTTCCTGGCCTTCTTCCTCTTGAGGAGCGGATTCCTCTGGTGCGGCGACTTCCTCGGGCTGGGCAGGCTCGGGTTGTTTTTCAGGCTCGACTAGCTCGGGTTGCTTTTCGGGTTCAGCAGGCTCGGGTTGTTTTTCAGGCTCGACTAGCTCGGGTTGCTTTTCGGGTTCAGCAGGCTCGGGTTTCTTTTCTGGTTTGACAGGCTCGGGTTGCTTTTCGGGTTCAACTGGTTCGGGCTTCTTTTTAGGTTCTTCAGGCTCAGGCTGTACTGGCTCTGGCTTCTTTTCGGGTTCGGCAGGTTTGGGTTGTTGCTTTGCCTTCTTTTGTTGCTTTGCCTGCTTCCCTTTTTGCTTGGCATTTTCCTGTTGTTGCTTTTTGGGTGTATCAGGTTTGGCTTCCGGTTCAGGAGTCTTTTCTGGCTCCTGATGCAATTCGTGGCTTTGTTCGGCTTGAGGTTCGGTTTCCACGATGGGTTCGGGTTCGGGTTCTGCGCCTGACTTGACGGTTTTCTTGATGAGTGCGTCGATGTCGAGTCCGCAGAATATGGTCGTCGCCATCAGATCCGCCTCTGTTGGCGTCAAGTCCGCCAGTTTTTCCTCGATGACTCTGGCCGCGAGTTCGATGGCGAGCGTCAGGGCGCTGGAGGTTGTTGCGAGGAATTGTTTTCTGGCGGTGAAATCCTGGGCATTCTTGAATTCGGCAGGGGTCATCATGGAGTCGATTTCAATGGTTCCTTGCCAACCGGTTTTTGCTAGGATCCAGAATGTGTGGACGGTTTCCTTGATGTTTGCGGATCCGATCATTGGCGGGAGCGGCCTGTCAGGCAGCCGTTGTGTGCCGGAGCCGACCTTGAGGTATGCAAGTCCTCCAGAGAGCGCCAGGTTGGCGAGCGTGGCGGGGGCAGCACCCCAGCCGGCCTGCTGGAGCTGGAAGGTGCTTGGGCAAACTCCCCAGAACTGAGGTGTGCGCAATTGACCGTGAATCAGAGACAAGGCGTCTCCGACATTGTTGATAAATCCATACAAGAAGGGAACCGATTGCTTGGGGGACAGGCACGCGCCTGCGTAGTTTTTATAGCCAAACTGCTTGACACAGTCCTCGATGTGGTTCAAGCCCTCGATCAAATTGGCAAAGGAACCTGGCCAATCCAAGGCGAATGGTGAGTCGAATCCTTCTGCATCAGCGTCGAAGACGAAGACTCTTGCGCCAAAGGCGTTCCCGATCTTCAGGGCACGGTCGATTTTCTTCCATGCGAGTTTTCTGATTGCGGGATCGGGATTGGTCAATGCCCCGTAGCTGAAGCAGTCGTGAGATGCCAGGTCGCAGGAGATGGCGTGGATCGCAACGCCGGCATCCTCAAGGATCGCCTTGACGGCGTTGACCTGCTTCCACAGCGGGGCATCGGGATCCTTGTAGAGGTCGGGGGTTTGAGGCGACCATGCGGTAGCGACGTCGTCGTCGTAAAACGAGGTTGACTCAAGCAGGTTTTCATAGGCGCCCCACGCGATGAACTCCGCATTTTGAAGAGGAGTCAATTGCTGGTGCCCAAAGCCCTTGATGGAACGAAAGGGATAGCATCGGTCAATGACCGACCCGACATTGAAGCTGACTTGTCTCATAAATCCTGTAATCTCAGTTGGGATATAATCTTGCTGTGTGGACTGTAGTCCTTTGGCTTTTCAAGAGCTGATACTATAAGCCGCACACGCCCTTATGGCTAATTGTGCGTTTGCGTTTTTGGGGAGAACTTCTTCGGGGGGCTTCATTTTTTCTGGGAAAGAGGAGAAAAAAAGATCTATTGTCCTTGAATTACCTTGGGCAGAATGGTATAATTTCCATAAACATGCTAAAAACTTTGTCTTGTGGTCTGAAACATCAGAAAATAAGGAGAACGACAATGATTAAGAAAGTGGTTATGTTCACGCTGATCGAGCTGTTGGTTGTGATTGCGATCATCGCGATCTTGGCGGCGATGCTGTTGCCGGCGCTATCGAAGGCCCGCGAGAAGGCTGAGTCGATTTCCTGCGTCAGCAACCTGAAGCAATTCGGGCTTGGATTTACGATGTATGCCTCGGACAACAAGCAATTTTGCGCGTTGCTTTATTCTTACGCGACCCCGACCGCCGTTGTTTGGTCGCATGCTTATGTGTATCCTTACATCGGTGATGAGAAGCTGTATGAATGCCCTTCGGCCGAACACGAAGCTTTTGATAATTTCCATAAGAATCCACCTACAAATTCTACATATAGGTTCAATAGGCACTATGCTCGTCGTACGGCCTTGTATGGAACCGATACAAGAGCAATAGGCGGCGGTTGCACTGGATACAAGATGTCGGCATTCAAGAAGCCCTCCCGTACGATCAACCAATGCGATACGGCGACATGGATTAGTTCATCTGGCGCTCAAGTAGGTCTTTGCGATTTGTGGGGGGATCTCATGAGGCCGACAAATGATCCGTACCGCATCGGCCATCGCCACGCGGAAATGTTCAACGCGGTTTTCCAGGATGGCCATGTTGAAGCGTTGAGATATTCTGACTTCGATCGCAACTGGGTGCACGATCCTATCAATTAATCCTGCAAAAGTGTGCCAAACCTCGGGGTGCTTGCTACATTGCGAACGCCCCGTTTTCGCTTTATGGGTTCAAGCGTAAGCTCTGAGCAGGATTTTGGCTGCGATTGCCGCGACCGCTGCGATGATTGAAACGAGGAGCAGCATGGGAGCAAGTGCGATTGTTTGGAGTTCGGTTGTTGTTTCAGCGATGTGGTCCATTTGCCTTGCCAGGTCTTTTGTTGCGGCCACTAGTGCATTTGCATCGGCTGCCTGGTGGTAGTTTCCGTTAGCTAGCTGGGCGATCGTCCTGAGTTGCTCTTCGTCAAGTCTTTCGCCGACGGGCCTGAACTGGACGCCCTTGTCGGTTGCCACAGGGTGGAATGCGAGCGTTCCTCCGATTCCCACGGTATGGATGGCGATCCCTTCCTGCCTTGCCTTTTTTGCGCAGGTCGCCGGTGGGGTATCGTGGTCTTGTGCGTGATCGACTCCATCCGAGAAAAGGATGATGACCTTGGGACCGCCGCTTGCGTTTTTGAGCGACCTGATTGCGAGCATCAGCGCAGGGCCGATTGAGGTTCCGTCTTCGAAGTCGATTGTTTCGAGCTGGTCGAGTCGTTCATCGAGGATGGTGTGTTCTGCCATCAGCGGGCAGATCAGGTACGGTCTTCTGGCGAATGCGATCAGTGCCACTTGGGAGGGCGGTCGATTGTTCAGGAAGTCGCGCAATGCGTTTTTCGCGGTGGCGAGTCGTGTTGGCGGGAGGCTTTCCGGGGTTGGGTCTTTGGGAGGAGGCTGATTATCCGGCCAGTCTGCCGCTTCCATGGAGCCTGACATGTCGAGCACGAGGGCGATATTTGGGATTGCTGGAATCGTTTGCTTGACTTCGCGGGTGCAGGTTGGATTTGTGATTGCTGCAAGTGCCAAGATTGCGGCGGTCGCAAGCAGCCACAGGGGAATCCTGGCGCGATGGAATGGCGATGCCTTGTCGCCGCCGGTAAGACGAACGCAAGGATGGATGATCTGTGTTGGCGACATCATCCTTCGCATGGCGTTTAGCATGGATCGTAGCTTAAATGACATTGGTTTCGTGGAGGATATTTATGCGTATCCGCTTGAAAAAAGTTGTTTTCGCATTACACTAAAACGTTTTTTTACCATGGGTATCCGTAGCTCAGTTGGATAGAGCACCTGCCTTCGGAGCAGGGTGTCGGGGGTTCGAATCCCTCCGGATATGCCATTTTCTAAAGCCCTTATCCCCAGTAGGTTAAGGGCTTTTTTCTTGTCCGGAAAATCCCTTTTGCATTTGTTTTCCTTTGTGTTCTTTTCCTACTCAATTGAAATGTTAAAAGGCACCAAAGGGTGAGCGCCTTAAACACCTGAAAACAGCCTCAAAACAAGGCTGTCAATGCCACCCAAAGGGTGAATAAATGTAGTGCAAAGGGTGAGCAAAGCCAATCAAAGCCATTATTTCCCATCAAAAGGTAGTCCAAAAAAATCAGAAGTCTACACTTCCCATATTTCGTCCGCCAGGCTTGCAAAAAACATCCTGTAACTGGAAAATGTTAACCTAAAAAGCGGTTGACTCCATGAGGTCCATGACGTTTTAGGGGAACCACGAATGGACACGAATAAACACCAATGATTTTTGATATCGATGCTGTTGACATCGCTTGTATGTTACGCCCCGCTGGGCTAGTTCGCATCCTTGCAGGGTGCCGAGCGTATTTGATTTTTGTGTGCATGGGTTGATTTTTTACGAAAATGAAGCATACTTTAATTGAATTACGTGTTACTTAAAGAATCTTAAGGAATTGGGTTGAGTCATGTTGAACGGGATAGACAACAGAGATCAGGTATTGTCGAGCCTGGGCGATCGTCGAGTTGGATTGATAACGAATCCTTCCGGTGTTGACAAGTCGTTGGTATCGACCGCAGATTGGCTGGGGGCGCATTGCCGGTTGACGGCGTTGTTTGGTCCCGAACACGGCATTCGCGGTGAATGCCAGGCGGGACATCAGATCGACGATGATTTCACGGATTCTGTTTTGGGGCTGCCGGTGTTTAGCCTTCATGGGAAACGCAGGCGCTTGTCTGACGACTTGTTCGACTTGTTTGACGTTTTGTGCTATGATATCCAGGACGTTGGGGCGAGGTTCTACACGTACCTATATACCTTGAGCTATTCGATGGAAGATTGCGCGAAGCGAGGGGTGCCGGTCGTTGTCTTCGATCGAATCAATCCCCTGGGCGGCGAACTCGTGGAAGGGGTGCGACTTGACCCGGAACAGAATTCCTTCGTGGGAATGTACAGGTTGCCGACGCGATATGCGCTAACTGTCGGCGAGTACGCGAGATACATCAACAGCGAGTTCAATGTCGGTTGCGACTTGACCGTGGTTCCTTGCCAGGGGTATTCGAGGTCGCTTCCGTATTCGGAAAGCGGGATGAGCTGGGTCATGCCGTCGCCCAACATTCCGACTTGGGAGTCGGCGCTGATCTACATCGGCACATGCCTGTTCGAGGGGACGAACATCTCCGAAGGGCGTGGAACCACGCGTCCATTCGAACTTGTTGGCGCTCCGTTCATCAATGCCAATCGCCTCGCCGACACGCTCAATGCCCTGGAGCTTCCTGGTTGCCGCTGGCGTCCCGTGCATTTTACGCCTACGTTCAGCAAGTTCGAGAAGGAATTGTGCCACGGTGTCCAGTTGCATGCTACGAACGTCGATACGTTCCGTCCCTTCGAGGCGGGGTTGCGATTGTATGAGGCGATTCGGGATGGCTATTCCGAGTTCAGGCACTTGGGCGGTGGCCATTTCGACCGCATCGTGGGGACGTCGTCTTTGCGCGAAGGGCGCGAGAGCGTTGACGAGTTGATTGCCCGTGCCCGTGTTGAGAGCGCTGCATTTAGGCAGGAATCGAGTTCATATTGGCTATACAAGTAGTGGGGAATCGGATGCCGTACTTGGTAAACATCGGAAATACGCATACTCAGGTTGGTGTGATGATGGACGGAAGTCCTAGTCTGCTGGCTCGCTACGACACGCCCGTGTTGCTGGGTGACGAGGGTCGCGTTCCGCTGTTCGAGGACGATTCGGAGTTGAGCGCCGTTGTATCGTCCGTGGTTCCCGCGTTGACACTGAAGTTGCGCAGGCGGTATGGTAATCGTTTGCGCTTTTTGCGCGCGTCGGACTTCAGTTGTTTGGATTTCAGCTTGGTTGACGTATCGACTGTCGGGATGGATCGAATTGCGAATGCGGCCGGCGCCCTGCAGGCGCTGGGGTCGGGTCCTGTGATCGTGTTGGATTGCGGGACGTGCCTGGTTACCGAGGCGGTCGATGCGTCGAACCGCTTTTGCGGCGGCGCGATCTTGGCAGGCCGAATGATGTTGCGCCGCGGTTTGGCCGACTATACTGCGCAATTGCCGTTGGTTCCATTGCAGGGCAATCGTCCTTCGCCATTGGGGCGCAATACTCACGATGCGATTTTGGCAGGTGTTGACCTTGGGGTGTTGGGAACCATCCGGCAGTTGATAGCGGAGACCCGGCAAGAGATGGATGCCACGGATTGCCCTGTGTTGGTTACTGGCGGGGACGCCAGGTTTTTCCTGGAGCATTTGCCCGAGTTGAGCGCCGCGCCCGACCTGCTGACGATTCGAGGGATCGCCTTGGCGGCGAATGGAGGAGGGTGATGCGTACGTTCTACGACATCCTGGGCGTGGGAGCGGCGGCGTCCTTCGAGGAAATCAAGGCGACGTACTACCGAAAGGCAAAGCAATGCCATCCGGATCTCTTCGGAGGGGACCTGGACAAAACCACCGAATTCCAAATCCTGGTCAATGCGTTCGATGTCCTCTCGGATCCAAATACGAGACGACAGTATGACGAGCAAAGGACTTTCGGACATATCCCGCACAGCAAGGTCACGTCAAATTCGTTCCATGTTGACGGGCACCGCGTGATGGATACGATTGCGGACGACATTTTGGAGGAACTGATCGTGGGCAACAACATTCCGCGCAATACCACGCTTCAGCACCTGATGCTTGACTTGACGCACACTGAGCGCTTTGTGATGTTCCGCGAGGCGAAGACCTGCTTTGCGCAGGGTCGTATTGGGATATGCTTGGCGATGTGTTCGCGCTTGGTCGATGCGAGTCCCCACAACATCTTGTACCATTTTTTCTTGGCGGAATCCTCTCGTCTGAGCGGGAAGTTGTCTCGTGCTGCGAAGCACTACCGGATATGCCTGGAAATTGGTCTGATGCGTACGCCTCCGCAGCGCCTTGACCTGATTCGTGCCCGTTATCGTCAAGTGCAGGGGCGTCGCGGTTTGCTAGGCAGGGTGATGTCGTGGTTTGTCCCTCCCGAGGTGTCGATTGAACTATCTGAGGCGGAGAAGAGCCGTCAGGTATTGGACAGTGTGTTTTCGTCAGAGCTGAAGCGTCTGGGCAAGAGCAGTAAAGTTGACAAATCGACCCGGTATTTACGATGATTGTGAGTGATATATCAAGCCAAAACAGGAGTGAACGATGAGAAAAGGATTGATTTTATTTGCGTTGTTGGTTTCGTCGCTATGCATTTGCCAGCCTGTGATTGAGATCAAGCTTGACCGTGCGGACGCCACGTACGTTTGCGAGACCGAGGCAGTTTTTACGGTGACGATCAAGGCCGATAAGGACAAGCCTGATCTGCTGTCTGACGGGACGGCGACGATACGCTTGACCAACGATGGACTTGACAACATCAACAGCCACCAGTTGGATTTGTCCCACGGCAATCCGTTTACGATCAAGGGAAAGATGGAGAAGCCAGGCTTCCTGAGCCTGCAGGTGTCGCTTCCTGGTGCGAAGACGCAGATATACGGGGCTGCCTTTGAGCCTTTGAAGATCAAGCCGGCGGCTGACATACCCGAGGATTTCGAGAGCTTCTGGCACGGCGAGATTGAGAAGGCTGAAGCAATTCCGCTTGATCTGCAGATGACTCCGTGGACTGAAGGCGTTCCCGCCGAGTTCATTGCTCACAAGGTTAGTTTTGCGGCGCCGAATGGCCGCGTGTATGGGTTCATTTCCCGTCCCAAGGCTGAAGGGCAGTTCCCGGCGATTTTCTCGGTTCCTGGCGCGGGACCTGGACAAAGCGCGCCACAGTACAGAAAAGATCATGTGACAATGGTGATGAATGTCCACACATACGATCCTGCGATTCCAGGAAAAACAATTAAGGAAAGCTATGACGATGTCAATTATGGCGGGATGTATATGTACAAGAATATTCCTGACAGGAGCAAGACGTACATGCATCGCGCAATCATCGGCATCAACCGTTCGTTGAACTGGCTTGCGGATCAGCCTTATGTTGCAAAGGGAAAGATCGGGTATTACGGGAGCAGCCAGGGTGGTGCGTTCGGGTTGATCCTGGGCGGCTTGAACAAGAACCTTCGTGCAATCGCGAGCAACGTTCCCGCGATGTGCGACCACCTGGGGTACAGGGAAGGGCGTCTGGCAGGTTGGCCGCAGTACTGCAGGCAGATGAAGAACGCGCCTGAAATCGAGTCGATGGCGCAATACTACGATGCGGCGAATTTCGCCCGTTTCATCGATGTTCCGATTCGTGTGATCGTTGGCTTTGCCGATCGTACATGCAGCCCGTCGTCCGTGTATGCCGCCTACAATGTGATACCGTCGAAGTCGAAATTGATCGTTGACGAGATTGGCATGGGGCACGAATGGGGGCAGTCGTTCAACAAGGCAATCAATTGGATGATTGACTTGATACAATAAGGCATGTCAAGGAATCATGTTCCATAGCCGTCCCGTATCTTGACGACCGACATCGGCTGCCGGTTGTTTTCCGCTGCGTGGTTTTTCGTTGTTTTTCGGCAATCGTTGTTGAGTTCCTTTGGCAATTCCTTCTGTCTGCCGTACATTATCGGGGTTTGTGACATGGCGGCTTATGTGTGCTATCATTGTATTTAACGGTCGAGGGTGGCGAATGTTCAACGTCAAGGATTTTGGAGCGATTGGCGACGGGGTTGCTAAAGACCAAGTCGCCTTGCAATCTGCGATTGACGCCTGTCACGCGGCAGGTGGCGGAAAGGTTGTTGTTCCGGCTGGAACGTACTTGACAGGCACGATTTACCTGAAGGACTTTGTTCATTTGGAATTGCTCCCTGGGGCTGTGATTTTCGGCAGTCCCGACCTTGAGGAATACAATGCTCCAGACGCATGGCCTCAGAACTGGACGAGCGTTATCGAGAAGGCGAATGGGCGTCACTTGGTCGTAGGCGTCGAAGTATCCCACGTGACGATTTCCGGCGGCGGGCGCATTGACGGCAATCGGGCGGCTTTCTTCGATCCCTACAAGTACACCAGGGCGAATTTCCCGGGAACGCGTCCGTCGCACACGGTGTATTTCGTTGAAAGCGATCACGTCGTCCTTGAAAACATCGAGATTTTCAATGCCACGTACTGGTCCTGTTTTTTGCATGGTTGCGAGGATGTCAGGATCCGGGGTGTCAACATACGCAACGACTTGAAGACTTGGAACGGTGACGGACTTGATATCGACTGTTGCAGGCGCGTTACAGTAAGTGATTGCAATATCGTTGGTTCGGATGACTGCATCGCGATTCGCGCGGATTGTCGCAGGCTGAAGGATCAGACCCGTGCCTGCGAAGACATCACCATCACGAACTGCGTATTGCAGAACCGCGAAGCGGGGATTCGCTTTGGAGTTGGCAACGGAATCATCAGGCGTTGCTGCGTTGCAAATCTGGCGATTCGCAGCGGGATGGGAATCGTGATCCATTCGGATTATGCGGACGATTCCGTGCGCGACAAGACGATTCGCCCGCCTGCCAGCGATCGGGACGGAACCGATATTTCGGAATTGGTCATCTCAAATCTTCACATGGTGACGCGAATCCCGTTCATCATCATGAGCAACTATGTGGCAAATCCCCGTGAATCCACGAAGGTCACCATCAGGGACGTGATGATTCGAGGCGTTCGCGCACATGGCAACAACACGACCGTCATCCAGGGGAATCACGATATGAGCGTGCGCAACATCAATTTCTCGGATATCGACCTGGTGATGCACAAGGGCGAAGGCATCGCCAATTGGAAGGCGGCGGCGAATTGCTCGGAACGGTTCGCCGCAAACCGTCCATACGCATTCTATGCGACGAATGTGGTTGGATTGCATTTCAACAACGTCAGGTTGAGTTGGGGCGATGATGTGATTCCAGGTTGCTGGACACATGGCATGCTGTGCGCCAATGTGAAGGATATGACCATTCAGGGAAGTGTCCTGGCGGCACCCGAAAATGGAAAGGACATTGAACAGCTTGACGAATGGAACGAGTTCATTTGAAGTGACATAATTGGAGATAGCTATGAGAGCAACGATATTTCAGCCACCTTATCCCGGCGCCGGCGAGGCGGAAGCCGTGATCAATTGGCAAGTTGAACGGCTGAAGGAGATAGCGCCTGGGGCGACCGACTTGGTCGTGCTGCCTGAGAACAGCAATTGCACCGGTGCGTCAACCCTCGGAGGCATGCTGGCTTTGATGCGTGGCGTCGGCGCCAAGTACGAAAAGGAGCTGCGGACCGAATGCGAGCGAATCGGTTGCATCGTGATGGCGGGTCTGATGACCGAGGACGAAAAAGGAGTGCTGCGCAACCAGCTCGGCGTGTTCGAGCCAGGCAAGGAAACATACTTCCCATACACGAAAAACCACTTGGTGAAACCTGAATTGGAAAAGGGAATCGTCCCTGGTGAAAAGGCTGAGGTCTTCGAAATCGACGGTGTCCTTTATGGTGCCGCTATCTGCTACGACTTCTATTTCCCGGAATTGTTCGATTGGTACCAAAGCAAGCGAATCGATGTGCTGGTCATCGTCAGCCATCAGCGTCAGGAAAGCGGCGAAAGGCTGGAATTCCTGACGCGCGCCCGTGCCTTTGATTGCGGTTGCACGGTGCTTCGTTCCGCGCCAGCGATGTCGAAGCTGGATGTGTGCGGACGCAGTATGGCAGTGGCACCCGATGGCTTGGTACTTGCCATGGCAGGCGGAACATCAGCGACGTTGACCTTCGATTTCAATCCGAAGGCACGATTCGTTCGTCCTGCTTCCTATGGCGAACCCGATCGAGTGATCGACTATCGCGAGTCGCTGATCGAGGCGAAGCGACCGGAATTGTACCGATGACCAGGAGCAGCCACGGATGAAAGCATGGTGACGATATCGTTCAAGGACGGGACGCTGCTTCTGGACGAACCCAGAGATACGAAACTCCCTATCACGGAATTCTGCGTGTATGACGTGCGCGTGAATGCCTGGCGTGCCGAGGCATTCCGCTACGCCGATATCGTGATGGCGCTGTATCGAAATGGAATCAAGTACGACGACCGGGCGCGAAACTATGCCACCCTGAATCTGCGTCATCGAACCCTGCACAAGCCTCGTGATTACCAGATGCAGGCAGTTGAAGCCTGGAAGGCCGCTTCGCGGCGCGGTGTCATCGTCCTGCCTACGGGAACCGGCAAGTCATTCGTCGCCCAAATGGCGATTGCTTGCTGCAATCGCTCGACCCTTGTCGTTGTTCCGACACTTGACCTGATGGAGCAGTGGGCGCGTCAACTGTCTTCCGCCTTCGGTCTTGAGATCGGCTTGCTTGGCGGCGGCTCCAAGGACTTGCGCGATTTGACGGTATCGACATACGATTCTGCGGTCTTGATGATGGAAAGCATCGGCAATCGCATTGGGTTGCTGGTGATTGACGAATGCCATCATCTCCCGGGACCGACATATCAGCTTCTGGCGAAGTTCTGCCTGGCGCCGTTCCGGTTGGGCTTGACAGCAACACCCGAGCGTGACGATGGAATGGATGCCGAGCTGGTCAGGTTGCTGGGACCTACTTGCTTCAGGAAGGACATCGATGAAATGGAGGGCGATGCCCTTGCCGAATATCGAACGGAAACCATCCCCGTGGAATTGAGCGAGGAGGAGCTTGTCGAGTACCAGACCAATCGTCAGGTGTACGTTGATTTTCTTCGTGCCCATCGCATCAATTTATCGAGTTCTCGGGGTTGGCAGCAGTTTTTGCTTGAGACGTCTCGTCGTCGCGGTGGTCGGGAGGCCTTGAATGCGTATCTTCGTCAGCGCGAGATATCCCGTGCCTCGAAGGGGAAGTTGGATTTGCTCTGGATGCTTTTCGCGGAACATTCCGGGGAACGGATCCTTGTCTTTACTGCTGACAACCAGACCGCGTACGAAATCGGCGAGCGCTTCTGCTTGCCTGTGTTGACCCACCACACGAAAATCAGCGAGCGCCGCAACCTTTTGGGATGCTTCCGAAATGGAGAACTGCCCATTTTGGTCACCTCCAAGATCCTGAACGAGGGGGTCGATGTCCCAGAGGCTTCCGTGGGCGTTGTGGTGTCAGGTTCGGGATCGATCCGCGAGCATGTCCAGCGGTTGGGGCGAATCCTGAGACCCTCCAAAGGCAAGCAGGCGGTTCTGTATGAATTGATCTCTGCCGGCACGGCGGAGGCATATGTCAGCGAAAGGAGGAGGCAACACCGTGCTTACGAAAGACCTGATTCTATGTAGGTTGACCAGTGGGCGGCTGAATCCGAGGTTTATTAGCGACGACGATCCCGAATGGCTGGATATTGCCGCCAGGCTGGTGGATGCCTACGATGACAAGCAACACCTGCTGCGATCAGAAATCGAGGAGATGACCTCGCAAGTGGTCGCGGGAACAAGAAACCTGAAACTGGCAAAGGGATTGCTCAAGGTCATTGACGACCAAGCGGAATTTTCTTCTCCGATGGATTTGGACTACGAGGCTTCGAGGTTGGACTTGTTCCGGGCGTCGGCGGAGATATTGCGTCAACGTCCAGGTCTTGACGAGGCTTCGTTCCAGGAGGAATTGCGTCGAAGGACGGCTGACAATCCCCTGAGCGGGAAGTCGATTTTCGCGGATTTGCCAGACAACGACCGTTTGGTGAAGTTGGATTTCATCACGCCTCGCCAAGTTTTGCAACGCTACAATTGCGCATTGGTCCAGGGCTTGCTGTTGCGTGCTTCCGAGATGCAGTTGACGGTGAAGGACGGGGATCCCGCCAAGCTCAGGCGAGTCTTCAAGTACCTTAAGTTTTTCAGGCTGCTTGCTAAGATCACGGCAACCAGGGGAGGGATGGAGGATGTCGATGAACTGTCGATTTCCATCGATGGTCCTGCTTCTCTGTTCGATCAATCCAAGCGATACGGCTTTCAGCTTGCTTGCTTTTTTCCCGCCGTTTGCGGGTTGGACAAGTGGCGGATCAGGGCATGTGTCGAATGGCGAGATGCAAAACGCTTCTTGGTCCTTGACGAAACAAGCGGTCTGGTCTCCCATTACAGGAACTTTTCCGCCTATGTACCCGAGGAGATCCAGATGTTCCATGGGTACTTCCAGGAAAAAGTCCAGGAATGGCGCATTCTGGCGACGACTCCCTTTGTGCGAGGACATGGAAACGAGGTAATCTTTCCTGATTTTTCCTTTGAGAACAGCGACAGGGGAACTGTCGTCCATCTGGAACTGTTCCACCGATGGCACTCGCGCCCGCTGATTTCCCGCTTGGAATGGATGTCGAAACACCCGGAAGTCCCGCTGATCATCGGAGTGGACAGAAGCCTTCTCAAGGATCAGGAGATCCAAGACGCCTTGGATCGATCCGAACAGTTTGCCTCGCGCGGCTTCCTGTTCAAGGACTATCCCACGGTCGAAAGAACACTGAAATGCCTGAATGGCTTTAAAACCGAAAGCTCCCAGCTTGATCTGGTCTGATAGGTACGGGCGCCCGGGGTGCTCGTACTTGCGCTGGAACGGGTTAGATTCGCTTCATGATGTCGTTTCCGACTTCTTCTGTTGTCGCTGTGCCGCCCAGGTCTGGTGTTCGGAGCTTTGATTCGGCGAGGTGCTGAATGACTGCGCCTTCGAGTCGTCCGGAGGCGACCTTTTCACCGAGATAGTCAAGCATCATTGCTGCGGCACGGATGGTTGCGATTGGGTTTGCAATGCCCTTGCCTGCGATGTCAGGAGCTGAGCCGTGTACGGGTTCGAACAATCCTGGAGAGGCGTTGTCGGGATTGATGTTGGCTGACGGGGTCAGTCCTAGGCTTCCGACAAGTCCTGCGGTCAAGTCGCTTAGGATGTCGCCAAACAGGTTTGATGCGACTATGACGTCGAATCTCTCCGGGTTTTTGACGAGCGCCATGCATAGTGCGTCGATATGCATTTTTTCGATAGTCAGGTTCGGGAAGTCTTTTGCGACTATTTCGAGGACTTCGTCCCAGAAGACCATAGCGTAAGCCATGGCGTTTGACTTGGTCGCCATGGTAAGTTTTTTCCGTCTGTTTTGAGCTTGGATGCACGCTTGTCGAATGATTCTTTCGACTCCTTTCCTAGAGTGGATGGCGGTTTGGATGACGATTTCTTCCGGCTCGTTGTGCTTGAATACGCCTCCTGCGGAGATGTATTCGCCTTCCGAGTTTTCCCTGACGACCAGGATGTCGATGTCTTCTGTAGTTTTGTTTGCCAGTGGCGATTTGATTTTCGGGAGCAGCTTTGCCGGCCTGAGGCATAAGTACAGATCGAATTCTTGTCTGATTTGCACAAGCGGCGCGAGGGAGATATGATCCGGCAGAAGCTTTGGGTTTCCGAGTGCGCCGAGCAGGATTGCGTCGAAAGGCGACAATTCATGGATCAAATCGTCGCAGGCGACTTTTCCGTTGTGTTCTTTGGCCCATTCGCAGGACCATGGGTATTCTTCGAAGTTGAGTCCGAAGGAGTATTTCGTCGCGACTTTGTTGAGGCACTTGACGGCTTCGGGAATGACTTCACGACCGATGCCGTCTCCGGGAATGGAAGCAATACTGTAATTGTAATGGATCATTTTGCGTTGTATTGGTCTATGATGCTTTTAAGGTTGACGTGAACATATTTCATATCGCAGGCCGGTTTCTTCAGGGACGCGTCTGCGAACCACATATCGAGGGTTTCCGGCGAGAACACGGCGTTGTGGAGGTTTGATTTCATGGCGACGGGCCTCTTGATGATTTCCGTCATCAATTGAGGTGTCAGCTTGCCTTCGTGCTGATGGAGTCTTTTCGAGAGCTCCTTTGCCCTGTCTCCACCGGAAATCATCACCATTTCCTTTGGGACTGGCGGGAGCCTGGAGTCTTGTTGTCCGGCTTCGAGTGTTTCGACCTTGGTCGGAGTGCAGTAGAGCGCGAGCATGTCCCGCGACTTGTCGCTGATTACATAGTAATACTCGCATGTGCGCGGTGTGCTTTTGATGATCTCAAGGGCTTCCCTGACTGTTTTTGCCCTTTCCATGATGTCGCGAAGCATCCAGGTCATGGGGATCCCGTCCCAGTCGCCTTCGCCGCCGCCACCCATTTCGCCGATGGCAAGACCGTGCTCGTTCATCGCAGTGACGGTGCCGACAAATGAGGCGTAGCCGACGGACATCCAGGCATTGTACCCTTCGGGAATGAAAACTTGAAGCACGGTGTACTTTTGTAGGAAGATGTCCGCCATGTAGTCCAGCACTCTGGCGTGCAGGATTTTGCCGTCCAGCGTCGCCGAGTTCCTGGCTGCGAATCCTGAGCAATGGAACAACTCCGGGAAGAAGTTGGCTTGTTGGATATGCTTTTCTTCGACTCCGGATGCTTGTGCGATGGCGTTGAGTTCCTGGATGAAGCGCTTGGGCGTATGTGGCGAGGATCGCTTGATGATCTCTTCAATTCTGTCGTAGAACCAATCGCCTTTGGTCGCGGCGTAGGTCGATGCGACGACCGCCATTGTTCTTGGCGTGACATTGGGTATCAGTTCCTTGAGAAGCGCTCCGTGGGCCTGTCCCATTTGTTCGGGCGTGCCCTTGACGACGAGCACGCGTTTCCCCTGGGTAGCATAGAGTTTTCCCGAGGGGTGCTCTGCGATGAGGTCCAGATTTGTTTGGGCGAGGATCGTTCCCGAGAAGAGCGTGATTATCGCCGCGATTTGCTGCCGTGTCATAGAATGGTCTCCAGGTTTAGTTGTTCGGTGTGATTTCGATGCCATTGCATAATCTGAAGTTGGTTGGTCGCTTGTCGTGCGCTTCGAAAGAAATGGAACGGTTAGGGCTTGGTGGACGTGAGGAAGGCGACTTGCGATCCCCAAATGACTTTTCGGTTGACCAGGTTTTCCTGGAGAGCCTTGAAGAGCAGGTTGACGGTTGCTTCGTCCAGATGGTTCAGCAAGCGGCTCTTGAAGCTTAGGGGCGTGTTGTCGAACCAGCGATTGAGCAGGGTAAGGGTAATCGTTGTTTCACGATGGAATGGGACGAGTTCCGGCTTGACGGTGTTGAAACCCGCGTTGGCAAGGCTTGCTTCCAAGGTCGATTCATCCCAATTGACCAGGGGATCGTCGGGATTGACGTAGATTTTTTCCTCTGCTTCCCGAGCTTTGTCCAGCCAGGGAAGTTGGAATTCTGCGAGCAGATCCGTAATCCTTTGCGAGTGGCGTGTGATGTTTTCCGCGATGGCAAGTGTCGCGCCCGGAACCAGGAGATCGAAGAGTTCCTTGGCGATCATGTCGCGGCTTGGCTCCGTCGAAAGCCAGTTGCGTCCAACTGCGAAGTCGAACCTGACGTCTTTCCACTGTGAGTTTTGGAGTTCGGTTTTGAGTTGGTTCCTTGATGCGACGATGATGTTCGGCCTTGTGAGTTCGGCGAGGTTTTGTGCTTGTTCCAGCAGGATTTCCTTGTTTTGGAGTGAGTTGACCCGTCCCCATGCGCCGCCTTCGGGGACGCTCCTGAGCGCGTGCCAGAGGCATGCCCCATTGTCTGCCGTCAGGTCGATCACCAGGTCGTGGCGGTTGAGGTTTCTGGCTTTGAAGAGTCGTTCTCGGATGGTTGCGAGTTGCGGTGCCAGGTTGTCTGCTGCCCTTGCGAGCCAGCGTTCGGATGTTTTGTCCGTCGGCGAGAACGTCAGGATTTCCGGTGGCGCCAACTGGTCGTCCGCCTCTCGGATTGCGGCGAGTTGCAGTTCACGTCTTTGCCTGACCGTATCTGCGAGCGTGGCCTCGTATCCGATAGTTCCGGGTTCGTAGAACAGCTTGCCTTGGAGGGAAGCTGGGAGGTATTGCTGTGCGACCCAATGGTCCCTGTAGGCGTGGGGGTATTGGTATCCGATTCCGTGCCCGAAGCCCTTCTGGTCCCTGGAGGCGTCCTTGAGGTGATTCGGGACGTCTTCTTCCCGTTCGGCTCCGACGAGCTTGAGTGCATCGAAGAACCCCATTACCGAGTTTGATTTTGGTGCTGTTGCGCAATAGAGGGCGGCGTGTGCGAGCGGGTAGTGGCCTTCGGGCAGGCCGACCCTGTCAAACGCCTCCGCTGCCGAGATGACGAAGCTCAGCGCCTGCGGATCCGCCATTCCGATGTCCTCGGAGGCGAAGATGGTCATCCGCCTGAAAATGAACCTGGGATCCTCGCCGGCATAGATCATTTTGGCAAGCCAGTAGAATGTGGCGTCTGGATCGGAACCCCGCATCGATTTGATGAAGG
>Ga0123334_1003105_pt1 | contig 18289 bp, 19 predicted proteins | sample BiotimSIPDNA_FD_89706 | JGI IMG/M metagenome (GOLD analysis project Ga0123334, IMG submission 89706) | Anaerobic biogas reactor microbial communites from Washington, USA - Biogas_R1 time_0 SIP DNA | ecosystem: Engineered > Bioreactor > Anaerobic > Unclassified | place: Washington, USA... | reverse complement strand
TCGCAAATCACAAGCAATAGCGCAATGCTTAATGAAGGATACTCGGGATTGATAAGGGCAGCAGGTGCTTTATCATCAGGCATTTCAGGATTGAGCGATGGCACAGGACGCTTGGCGGAAGGCACAGAACAGCTTAAGAAAGGCACATCAACCATAGACAGCGATGTGAATGCGGCAGTTGACAAGCTGATGGAGTCCTTTACCGGAGGAGATTTTGAGCAGGTTTCGTATATGTCTGCAAAGAATAAGGATGTGGACTATGTTCAGTTTATAATGACCACTGACGGGGTCGATGAAGTTATCGAGGAGCTGCCGGAAAAGGCAGAGGAAAAGAAGCTCACCTTCTGGGATAGGCTCTTGGACTTGTTCGGCCTGTAGGATGGGTGAGCCCTAAGTGAATAGTGTGCTTTTGAATTTTCGTGTGGATGGCCTAAAAGGCCATCCACTTTTGTGTTTAAGGCGTGGTGACGCAGATGCAAGCAGTCGGTTGGTCTCAAACAGGCTGCTTGCATCTGCGTCACCACGCCTTTATAAAAAATATTTTAGAAAAGGTGTTGACAAATATTAACCACTGTATTAATATGATAGTACACTAGTGAATTGGTAAGGAGGTAAAAATATGTGATTAAGTTTAATGAAAACACACCAATTTATTTGCAGATTGTTGAAAAGATTAAAGCCGATATCGTTGCCGGAAAGCTAAAGGGTGGAGACAAGCTACCATCGGTAAGAGAGATCGCTGAAAGCTTCAAGGTCAACCCAAACACAGTTCAAAGAGTCTTTATGGAGCTTGAAAGGGAAGGCGTAGCCTATCCACAACGAGGAATCGGAACATTTATTACAGAGGGGGAAGAGGTTGTGGAAAAACTCAAGTCAACACAAGCCGGCAAGTTTACCAAGAGGTATGTGGATGAAATGAGGGAGCTTGGAATGGGAAGTGATGAAATAGTACAGTGTATAAAACGCATTTTGGAGGAAGATAAGAATGATGATATTAAGAGCTGAGAAGGTCAGCAAGAGGTATTTCAATAAGGTAGCATTATCGGATCTGGATATTTCTCTGGAGCAGGGTAAGGTGGTTGGATTACTTGGCCCAAACGGAAGCGGGAAGACTACATTTTTGAAGCTGATAAATGGATTTATCAGACCTAGCAGTGGCAAAATAACAGTATGTGACATTGATATTGGATATAGAACAAAGGATCTGGTTTCCTTTTTACCGGACAGCGAGTATTTATACGACTGGATGACTATTAGGGAGGCAGCAGATACATATGCTAAGTTTTTCAAGGATTACAACAAGGTGCGTTTCAACGAACTGCTGGACTTTATGCAGCTGACTGCGGACATCAAAGTGAAAAGCCTTTCTAAGGGAATGAAGGAAAAGCTGGCACTGGCATTGACGCTTTCGAGGGATGCCAGGCTCATTGTTCTGGATGAACCGCTAAATGGGGTCGATCCCGTTGCAAGGGAGCAGATATTGGGCGCTATCGTCAGATCCTTCAGCCAGGATAGTACCATTCTGATTACCAGCCATCTCATCAACGAGGTAGAATCCATTTTGGACGAAGCATATTTCCTTAAGGAAGGCAGGATTGTGCTTCATGACACCACAGATAATCTACGAAGTGAAAGGAATAAGTCTCTTGATGAGCTTTACAGGGAGGTGTTCGCATGTTAGGAAAGCTGATTGGATATGAATTCATAAAAAAGTGGAGGACTTCAAAATTTGTTTTACTTGGATACGCAATGATCCAAGCCGCCTTGCTGCTTATCATGAGAGTATTTTTGTGGAATGAACATGTTGCCAAAGGTTTCCAAGTAAAGCTTGACGGTGTCATTATAAATGAAGGGAGTGCTTCTGGAGATGTTGGAGCTGCTTTTGCAGTATTATCAGGGATATTTTTTCTGCTGGCCCTCTTCATTGGAGCCTATCCTTTCTTAGAGAGTATATATAGATTTGAAAGGGACTTGTCCGGGAAGCAGGCTTATCTCGAACTAATGCTACCTGTTGCTGCTTGGAAGAAGGTGCTAGCGAAGCTCATAACAACACTGGGAAGTCTGATTGTGTGCGGCACACTCTCACTAATGTCAATGTTCGTATATTTCATGGTAAACAGTAATTTCAAGTATTTTCTTGAGATAGTTAAGGCGTTTATGGAAGCGCTTCTACGGGACGGCCTAAGCATTGTACTATTGGTATTAAACATGCTCTTTGCCTTCGCATTCTTTTATCTAGTAATATTCTTATGTATCACAATAGCAAAATCATTTACCCATAAGAATGCAATTGCCGTGCCCATAGGAATACTTGCTTTCGTATTAGCTATAACAGGTATGGCTGCATTAGAGGCACAAGTGGACAAGGTACCAATATATACATATTCTATCTTGGGCTCAGAGTTCACGGTAAGCTCAATTCTGTTGGAGTTAGCATTATTCGTGCTTGCACTGATGGGTACCAGTCAGCTCATGGAAAAAAGAATAGAGCACTGATAAGGGACATGAAATAGGATAGGTAGGGCATGATTCTTGCAGTCTACATGCGACAAGCAGAATAGAGAATCTTCCTACCTATCCTTCTATGTTCAGTCTACATCGGGCTGCAGATCCACAGGTGCTACCTCAAGCCTTTCCGGATGCTGTATAAATGTCCTGTAGAGCTTAAAGGCAGTGGCGTAGTAGTGTCCGTCTACAGTTCTTTCATCTGTTACTACTTTCATTGAAATATATCTTCGATTAACAATGTTGTTGTTTTGGTCAAGCTCCTTTTCTCTCATCTTTATGCCGAAGGAAACAAAAAAGGATGTTGTGCCAAAATCATAGAGATGATGGAATATAGGCTTAATACCCAGAGAACCGAGGTCGGTTATGAAAAAGCTTGTGTGAAATGGGCTTAATTGATTAATGATCCGAGGCATCAAGCCGAAATAGTCCAGACACCTAATGACAAAAACAATGAACTTGACCAGCCACCCGGGGCAAATCATTATTAGGCGTGCCAGTTTATCTGTATCATTGCTGGTATCAAGAACTTTGTTTTCCGAAATCAGTATATTCATTTTTTCAGCTACCTCAGATAAGGTATCTGTTGGCTCGAATTTAAACTTAATGGTGGTTTCGGGGCTGTCTAAAGTCAACTCCTTTTTTATTGCAAGAGAAACCAAAATCTCGTTGCGGGCGTAAATTCTCTGGCCTGCGATAAACCTGTTAAGTGCCGGCCTTAAAGCTATAGTTCTTACCATTGCAGCTATCAGTACATGCAGCATGCTTACATTGACGTTTGAGTTTTTCCTTCTTTTCCTCAGATAAGCCTCAGTATGGCTGATTTCGATTTTATCCTCAAAATAGTTCTGAGAATCCACACGGTATCGCATTATATAGGGAATTATCTTATAAAAGGGGTCCAGGGATCTAAGTCGCCTACCGTCATACCTATCACCAAAACGTCTTTTTCGCTCTGCCATTAAGAAATCCTCCTGTTAGCTGTATCTCGTTTTGTCTTCTATAGTGAGCCGTAAATAACACTTCTTAGCCTTGGGGCATGAAGCTCTTCTAAGCTTGGTTGCAGCTGCTGCATATATGTTACAGTTAAATCTTCCTTACGATCAATCATCATCCAGGTACCCAGCATGCCCGACCAGCCGAATTCTCCCAGGTTTCCATTGCAGCCGCCCTTTGCTGTATCTATCATAACCCGAACACCCAATCCGTAACCGTAGCCGGCATGATGAGACCAGCTATAATCAGTAAGCTGCTGGTCAGTGAGATGATTTGTTGCCATAAGGTCAATCGTTTTTCTGCCGAGAATCCTTACGCCATCAAGCTCACCGTTATTACACAGCATTTGAATAAAGCGATGATAATCGCCAAGAGTTGAAAGAAGACCAGAGCCTCCGCCATCATAAATATCGTCCGGGTGAATAAGGAAATCCATATCTGTGCTTTTTTGCATGGCTCCATCCTCATGCCTGTAATAAGAGCTGCACAGATGCTTCTTTTTATCCTCAGGGACCCGATGAAAGGTATTTTTCATTCCAAGGGGACTAAATATCTCATCCTGCAGGAACTGGCTAAATTTTTTACCGGACACGACTTCGACAAAGGCAGCCAGTATGTCATGGCTCATGCCGTAACGCCAGTGTGTTCCGGGATCAAAGCAAAGGGGGATGGAGGCAAGTATTTTAGAAACATCACGGATAGTGAATTTCGTTCCGGAAGCCGCTAATTCTTTGTATTTCTCTTCAACCTGACGCCCTGTTAGAGTATCATTGCCATTATAAGTGATGCCGGAGGTCATTGTAAATAAGTCTCTGATGCGGATGTGGGAAAGTGCCGGTGATGCTGAGATCTCGCCGTTGGGTGAGGTCCTGTATACCATCAGATTCTTAAACTCGGGAAGGTATTCATACAAGGGGTCATTTAGATAATAAAGTCCACGCTCGTATAGTATAAGGGCAGCAGTACATGTGATTGGTTTAGTCATGGAAAAAATTCTAAACAGAGTATCAGGGGTGACCGGAGTTTTAGTCTCAATATCGGCATAGCCAAAATACTCCTCGTATGCCTTTTCTCCCTTGTGTACAACAGAACATGAACAACCTGAAGGGCCATTTTCTACAAAGCGTTTTAAAAGTGGGGTCAAATTGGCAAAACTGTTCATATAAAGCAACCTCCATTCGAAATACTAATGATAGTTTAGCACCCGGCATGCTCTTTTGCAAATTATATCAAACCTTACACTGTATACTAGCTGACGGTACATAAACAAAAAAGCCGGAATATGTGGTTGATAAATTCCGGCTCTTTAATGCTATTTTGTCATAGGTATTTTTGCTTGGTGGCTTTATTTGCCCCTGGCCTCTTTTATCTTTGCCACAAAGTCAGCTGCCAGCTTGGTTATGCCGGCGTAATCTCCGGTTTTAGCACCGGCAGTAAGACTCCCGCCAACACCGACCGCTACGGCTCCTGCCTTTATCCATTCTCCAACATTTTCAATGCTGACTCCGCCGGTTGGCATCATATTGGCTTGTGGCAGAGGACCCTTTATTGCTTTTATTATCTTCGGGCCGAAGGCTTCTCCTGGGAATATTTTTAATATATCTGCACCCAGCTCCATTGCTTCAACTACCCCTTCAACTGTCATAACGCCTGGCATGCAGGGAATCTGATATCTATTGCAGAGCCTGAGAGTCTCGCGGCTGAGAAAGGGACTAACGACATATTGAGCCCCTGATAGTATCGCGATTCTTGCCGTTTCTGCGTCTAATACAGTGCCCGCACCGATGATTATTTTCCCGGCATATTCTCTGGCCAACTCTTCAATTACCTTTGTTGCTCCTGGTACCGTATATGTGATTTCGATAGCGGCAGCTCCGCCTTCCAAACAGGCATCAGTAATTTTCTTAGCTGTTTGGGAATTATCTGCCCTTACAACTACCACCAGACCGGAATCGGTAATCTTGTTTATAATCTCCCATTTCTTGCTCATTTTAATCCTCCTCATTTCTATTACTGCCGTTTCTTTAAAAAATCCGGCAATGTTCTATTTCCATCTCGGATTGTTAACGATTACAGGCTCGCCGTCCTTTTCGACGATAAGCTTTCTGTATCCATTAGCTTCTATTGTACCATAATCATGTCCTGCATCGGCTCGAAAAACAAAAAAAGTTACCAACCTTTCATTGCCGGTATTTATACTTCTATGGGCATACCTCTTCGGAACGTAAACGGCTTCCCCGGGAGTCATTGGCTTAGCATCCCAGTCACCCTCGGGGCTTTCCATCAGCATGTAGCCCTTGCCGCTAAGACAGTAGTAGACCTCTGATGTATCCAAGATTGCATGGAAGTGGCCCTTTGTCATGAAATATTCATTACCAACTTTGCCGGGGTACACTATACTTGAGCCAAACAGAAGATCACCCGGTGTTTCGGGAAGCTTAAGCTCATAAAACTCATAAACCAGCTCGTCATTGGCTTTTAAAGCCGCTTCGAAGGCTGCCGCGTCGGCATACATTCCCTTCATGTTTGAAAGTGTACGCCTGGTTGGCTGTTGTTCCCTGGATAGTCCTGTCTTCAAATCAAAAAACATGCTAAAGGGCTTTATATTAAGATCACTCATTTTTCCATCTCCTTTTTCCTAATTACCGTTTCAAGTACTATTGTTATCCTTCTAGCAGCTGCCGTAAAATGGCTAATAGTTCAACCGTTACTGCGTATTTTATTGGCAACACGCTCACATTCATCAAAGAGCTCTCCTGAGATATCGATGTGAAAAACCTCGGCAATGACCTGAGTCCAACCGTGTACAAAGTATATCCAGCCATCCTCCACATGAAGGTTTTTCCTTTCCTTCTGAGCCAGAGCCTGGCGCATAAAGAGCAGGTCACCTCTGTAATTGATTTCCCAAACAAGGCTATTCTCGGGAAAATCAACCGCATCAGTCAGAGGCGAACCGGGTCGATCCTTGCCAAGTCCGGTTGCGTTGACGATCAGGGAATAGGGCTTCAGGCTTTTAACAAGCGCATCATTTTGCCAAGGCTCGGCAGTTAGGTGGAATTGTGAATCTACATCCGGGTTAATTTTCGCAACATATCTGGCAATAGCATCAAGCCTTGGCATACTCCTGTTGCCGACAATAAGCCTTGAGGGTATATTGTCGCCTTTATCCTTATTGAGTAAATATGCGCTCATGGCAATTGCGCTGCCGCCTGCTCCGAGCAAAAGTACATCACCGGCATGCTCCCTGAAAAAGTTGTCCGGAAGGAAGGCTTCAAGAGCAAGACCACTGGATATTGGATCCTTAGCATAGCCCTCAAGTCTGCCGTCCTTCTTTGATATAGATGAGAGCTCGCCAAACATTGAAGCATAGGGATCCAGATATTCGAACATGTCCCTTGAGGCATTGAAAAGATCGATTTTGTGTGTTGTCACGAGTGCGCCGAGAGAAAGCTCATCACTTTTTATGAAATCGACAACCTCCCTGTACACCTCAGGATTTGCATGAATCTCTATGTCGATACCCTTAATGACCACATTATTTAGGCCCAAAACCTTCGCCCATTGCGGGAATACCTTCATTATTGAGGATTGCTTTGTTGTTACGCCAATAAAATAAATAGTTGGCTGTGTTGCTTTTGACAGTAGATTCATTATTGTTCTCCTTTTTGGTTGTGTGTTTTTATTGAAAATGCCATTGCAGGATTGCTAATGGTAAATTTCCCGATAATGTCATTATCTATTCCAAAGCTTCGAAGAAGGGGAAGGAAGCTTGTAAGCATATAGTCAAGTCCGATGGCGCCACCATAGCTTCTCATACGCTCGCGGGTGGTATCAAGGCCGAGCAGTATTTGATTCTCATGGCCATTGTCAACAAGCTTTGCTATGAACCTGGCCTCGTCCTCGTCAGAATGATATTTAGGTCTTCCGATGGTGTCAAGCTCCAGGTAAACGCCGGTAGAAGCGACTTCCATCAGATATTGCATATCGGTCAGTACCCGGTCAAGATGGCAGATGACAATGGATTCCGGTGCTATATGATACTCAGAAAAAAATCTGATCTGCTCAAGGGCACACTTGCCCATTTCTGTGTGGCTTAATACTGTTAGGCCTGTTTTTACTGCTGTATTGGCAGCCGCATGAAAGAGCTTTTCATACTCACCTCCGGGACCTTGTTCGTCTGAGGCGGTTTTTATCACACCGGCCTTGGCATTGATTTGCTCAGATGGCTTTGAATCATCGCATCTAACATACATTCCCTTTTCTATTTCCTGTGTAAATAATTGTGTCAAATGGTCTGAATCCATTTGATGAATCCAGTGCTCCTTAGGATAAAATATTAGCTTGTGAAACCCCGTGGATGCAATGACCTTAATGCCTGTACGCTTAGAAGCCAGCAGATGGAGATCGGCCATCCTGCTACAGCCCACAGGCTGTGCGTCTACAACGGAGCGACCGCCTATATTCCGGTAGAGCTCAAGCTCAGCACAGGTTGCCTCAAGATCATCAAGCCTTAAGGCAGGATACTTCCTGGCAATAGGTCCGTCTGCAAGAAAGAGATGCTCGTGGCTCTGGCAATAGCCCAGCTCATTGGGATGAATGGTTCCGGTCACTGTCTGGACAGCGCCATCGTTTTTGCTTATGATATTTGAATTCATGCTGTTTTTGTGCATACATTTACCTCTCGTGTCCAAGCATTTCCAGCAGATTATAGGTAGACACAAGTGCCATTCTTTCACCCGCTTCACCCGTTAGAGCGCCAATATGGGGGGTTAGAATAAAATTGTCAAGCTTCAAAAGCTTCTCGTCCTTTGATGGCGGTTCGCTTGAGAAAACATCCTGTGCGGCACCGGCTATTTTTCCCGATGTCAGAGCATCATATAAAGCCTGTTCGTTTACCAGCTCGCCTCTTGCGGTATTAATAAGAAATGCATTTGGCTTCATCTTAGCCAGCGCACTCTCGTCAATCATTTGCCTTGTTTCCGGGGTGGCAGGCACATGGAGTGACACAACATCACTTTTTTCAAGCAGGGCATCCAGTGTATCGAGCTTATCAATTCCATATTGCTCAAGAAAGCTATCGTACCTGAAATAGGGGTCAAAGATAGAGACCTTCATTTCCAGTCCGCGGGCTCTTTTGGCAACCTCACGCCCTATCATACCGCCTCCGACAAGGCCCAGTCTCTTACCGGTTAACTCAAAGCCACTGATGCGAGTTGGATTTGCGTTTCTTACAAGGGATGAATTCTGGGGAATCCACCGTGCTAACGTAAATATCAAGGCTATGGTCAGCTCAGCAACAGATATATTGTTAGTACCTGTCGCATTCTTCACCTTTATTCCAAGCTGTGCTGCCTTGTCCAATGCAATATTATCCATACCAACGCCATACTTAGATATGGCCTTTAAGCCCTTTAGCTGCTCAAGCACAAAAGCGGGGAGGGGGTCCACTCCAATGATTATGCCGACAACATCATCCTTTGCTATGTCAATGATTTCCTCTTCGGTCAGTGGCCGGCCAAAATTGTTTTCAATTATTTCATATCCCTTTTCCTCAAGAAGGGGATAGGCCTCTTTCTTGTGGTTTCTAAATGATCTTGGGGTTATAAGTATTTTGTTTTTCATGTTGGGCAAATCCTTTCATCGTTAGTTTGCCTGTAAGTCACGAAATCATGTGTAATAATGTATAAATGTAAATACATAGTTCTCCGAGAATTTATATAGAAATTTTGTCAACAATCACCGGCAAAAAATGCTGCCGGTATTGCCAAGACTGCCTTAACTGGCCTTTATCTAAATTGTCTTTTTAACTCAAAGGTAAACTTGCTTCTGTCACTTCTGTATTTTGCCAGAGAATACTCAACGGGCGTTCCATCCTCCAAGCATACCACGCTTTCAAAGAACTGAATAGGCGCACCCTTTGGGATACCCATTAATTTCGATTCGAAGTCACCGGCAATAATGGATTCCAGAGATCTTGTGGCATTGGAAATCAGCATGCCGCTTTCTTTTTCTATAATCTCATATATGGATTCCTTCTCGAGATCACACTCCATAAGCCCGGGACATACCCGGTAAGGGATATATGTAATTACAAAGACAATAGGCTCGTCATCTGCGTATCTTAACCTGTTAAGCCTTATTACTTGTTCACCCAGGTTAATTTTAAGAGTTTGAGAGACCTCTTCATCACTTTCTATCAGCTCTTTTGCAAGGATTTTCGTAGACGGCGTAAGTCCCTTCTTTTTCATCTCACTATTAAAGCTGTCAAGGATAAGTAAAAAGTTCTGCACTATTTTTGGCTTTGATATGAAGGTCCCCTTTGCTTTAATTCTATAAAGATAACCCTCTACAACCAACTCGTTTATAGCCTGACGCACAGTTGGTCTGCTTATACCAAAGTGTTGACTGATATCAACCTCAGTAGGAATTGGTTCTTCAATATCTACATGCTCATTTTTTATGTACTCCAATAATATGGTTTTCAACTGATAGTACAGAGGAATAGGTATGTTTTTATTTAGAGATTTGTTCCCACTTAACAGCATCCATAAAACCCCATTTCACAAGTGTTTCCTTAATTTGTGAGCCTTTTATATTCTAGATTTTTTGTTATTATGTAATTACATTATGTTGCTATTATTATACACTGTGAGGAAAATAAAGTCTATAGTAAAAAATCATGATACTTGTAATTGCTTTGTATGAAATACTGTTTTACTCCTTCTGTGCGTTGTTTTTCAAAGTCCTAAAGCAGTTTATTGAATTAACTAGGCGCCCATAAGCATATTATATCAATGAAGGGTGTGATTTGGATGCCAAGAGGTAAGGGTAGGGATATGTTCCTGGGAGCTAACACCTGTAGAGGATTTTTCAGCTTCTACAGTTACATTATCAGCCCACAGGAGGCTAAAAGAGTATTTATTCTTAAAGGTGGGCCCGGGGTAGGGAAGAGTACTTTTATGAAAAGGGCTGCCGAAAGAATGCTTGATTTGGGCTATGAAGTAGAAAACATGCACTGCTCCAGCGATAGTAAAAGCCTGGATGGCATAGTGATACCGCAGATCGGGATTGCGATGATTGATGGTACTGCGCCCCATATGATTGATCCAAAGTACCCCGGCGCTGTTGATGAAATCATTAACCTCGGCGAGTTCTGGGATCATAGTATTCTGCACAAGAAGAAACAGATAATACTGGAGATAAGAAAGCAGATAAGCCAATGCTATGCTAGAGCATATAGACATCTGGCAGCGGCGGCCTGTATATTCGATGATAATGCGGCGCTGTATGAGTCCGGCTTGGACGAAGCAAGGGTCAATATTGCAACAGCCCAGTGGATTGATGAAATGTTTGATTTACAAAAGCCTGCCACCAAGGTTGGATCACAAAGATGCCTTTTTGCAAGTGCAATCACGCCGGAGGGCTTGAAAAACTATCTTGATGGGCTAATGACGCAAGAAAATATTTATATGGTCAAGGGCTCTCCATGGGCAGGGACGCAAGAGGTGCTTGAGAGTGTTAAGACAAATGCTTTGATAAGGGGATACAATGTAGAGGCATATTACTGCGCTTTCAATCCTTCAAAGCTTGAGCATATTGTCGTACCACAGCTGAATATGGCCCTCACGACGGTTAATGAATACCACACTACAGATGTATGCACATTAAAGGAAATAGATTTTGCACAGATGCTGGACCCGGAGATTACGGCTAATAATGAGGGTGAAATAGAGGACAACAGGTCTATGTTTGAAGACATATTGAACAAAGCAATTGAACTTATGCGCCATGCAAAGGTTCTGCACGACGAGCTGGAAGCATACTACATTCCGGCAATGGACTTTACAGCAGTTCAAGACAAGTGGGATATGATCATGGAAAGGATTCTAGATATATGAGGCTCTTATCCATATGAAAATATTATTTAGTATGAAGCTAGGAACAAAAGTGGGTTAGGCAAGGCAAGGCAAGTGTGTCTCTAATCGTCTTGGTCGACAGTAGATATCAATTCGACTGCAACTCTGGCATTTTCTCTGGCTTTATCCTTTAGTGAAGGAACTAACTCCTCAAGCTGCCGACTGATAGCTTCACGGTTCTGCCATACATCTTCCAGCAGTTCAAGTAGATATTCATAATCCAGGGTACGCACATCGCCTGCTGATGGCTGATTGATGCAGTCCAGGAAGCCCTGAATCTTTGGATCATATACAAGACCTACGATAGGTACGGCTGCAACAGTTGCAAACACAAGGGAATGAAGCCTCATACCTAAGACAACGTGTGTCTTGGATACTAGGTCAAAGGTCTGAATAATATTCAGCTTTTCTTTTATAATGAAGCTTTGACTTTTCATCTTTGCGGCCACATTTTCCAGTATTGGAACGTCGTCGGGATTCTGCATCGGGAAGAATACCGGATAAGCACCATAGACCGATGCCATGTGGTCGGCAGCCTTTGCGATGGCGGATTCATACTTTTCGTGCTCTATCTTTTCATGGCCGGGATACTTTCTCAGCGATATGCCCAGCAAGGGCTTATCATTTTGAATGCCCAGCTGTCTTAGTATGCCTGTATCAGTGCTTGCGAAGCTGTCACTAATGGTCAAGGCAGCGTCAGAGGTCAAAAGAATGCGAGGCTTGGCAATATCGAGCATTTTAAGCTCCTCGAAGGACAATTTTTCCCTAAGGGTTATTACATCTACCCGGTCAAGAATCTTTTTTGTGAGCAGTCTATTAGTGGGATTCTTAAGAGGCCCAATACCATTGGCATAAAACATCACCTTGAGATTTAGCGATTTCGCCAACCATACCGTACTCAAGTAATAGAAGAGAGAACGCGTACTGGTATTGTCCTGAAGCAGGTTACCTCCTCCATAGATAAATACCTTGGAGTTTTTCATTGCCTGGTAGATGCGGAACATATTAACTCTGCTGATGGATGCCACGTTAAAATCCTTTGAGGTACCGATAGGAATTTTTGATAAAATCATTAGGCGTATATCAGGCTTGAATCGCTTCAGATCATTAATAATCGACATGAGCAGAGCATCATCGCCGATGTTCCTAAAACCGTAATAGCCAGAGATAATTGCATCATAGAGCTTTTGTCCCTTATCAAGCGAAGCCTGCTTGTCGAGGATGCTTGTGTAGATGGCACTCTGGGTCCTAGCCATGCTTTCCACGGAAAAATCGCTGAGTGCTTTCTCATAGAGCCTCTCGCCCATGCTATGCCGTTTTTCCTCATCCTGTGCAAGCTCCAGAATTAACTGGGCGAAATGGTCATAATCACCCGGCTTAAACAGGTATCCGTTTTTATCGTTTTCAATCAGGTCTGGAATGCCGCCAACGCGTGTACTGATTGTCACCTTTTTGAACTTGGCCCCTTCAAGTATGGAATAGGGGAAGCTTTCGCTGATGGAGGTAAGCACACTAATGTCGATGCTGCTCATGAGCTCATTTGGGTCGTCCAGCCAACCGAGGAAATATACCGTGTCCTCTAAACCGAGGCTAGAGGTAAGTGCTTCCAGCTGTTTTCTATCCTCGCCATCGCCACCAATTAGAAACTTCACCTTAGGATTCTTTCCCTTAACAAGGTGTGCTGTTCGCACAATTGTTTCAATGTTTTTTACGGGATAAAGTCTCGCAGCGATACCGACTATTATGTCGTCATCCGCTATGTCAAGCCTATACTTTTCTATAAGATTTTGTCTGGAATACTGGGCTGTTGGGACTGAAAAATCCATGCCATTGTAGAGTACATAGATGCCGAGTGGGTTAAATTTCCTGTCAATAAGCATTTCACGGAAATTTTCAGAAACGGCAATGTGATTTCTCATAAAACGTAATGCAATTGTATTTATTAACCCGATTGTCATCCGTTTAGGGAAGCTGTGCATGTAGTCCAGACGATAGTCGCTGTGAACTGTTGTGACGGTAGGAATACCGGCCTTTCGTCTTGCTACGAGAGAAAACATATTGGCTTTCGCGCCGTGGGAATGAACGATATCATATCTGCCCTGACGAATTATTTCTGTTACCTTCTTAATATCAGAAAAAATATTTCTAGATTTGACAACAGTGACATCGATGCCCATATCACGGGCATCATCGGCAAAAACACCGGGACGAAGACTTATGAGCTTAACTTCCATATGACGGGACAACTCCTTGAGAAGGTACAATACGTGCGTCTTTGCACCTCCTGTGTCACCACCGCCGATTATATGAACAATCCTCATCCCGGACCTCCTGATTTACGAGCCGTGCAATAATATTACACATTGCTTATGTTTCACTACCACTGTTACCAATTTTTTCTGCTGCAATAGCACGACAGGCCTTCTCAAACTGCTCAGAAAGAAGCTGCACATTGCCATCAGATACATAGCTGAAGGCTTCGGGAAGTGGTGAGTCTGCATTTAGAGTCTGCAGACTTTCGTATACTGCTTCATTTCCGCTTATGACGCAATCTGCACCAAGTACTATCCTGCGCTCCAGCCTCTGTTCATAATGATCCTTTATTCCCTTTTTGTTTGGCACCGGCTTACATATATCTGCCACCCATGGTATGGAAGGATACTTTTTCTTCAGCCGCAGCCCAATAATATGAGCACTCGATGGAGGTGATACAGTATAAACAAGGTCCACACCATTGTTTTTTGCCAAACGAATAGCCTTTCTCACAGCAAACAGTTCCCAGAGCCGCTCTTCGTCCGGAATCAGTAGTGATGAAAGGGCTTTTCCCACAGAATGTAGGAACTTCGGCAGGTATTCGGGTTCCCAGGGGTTTGTCCTTATAATATCAACGCCCTTGGGAACCGACATTTTAGGGTCGGTCTCGTATTGTGTCCGCACATCCCGAGTAAGCACAATCGGATCCCAACCACAGCTGGGAAGCTGCTTTACAAACTCGGCAGATCTTTCGGACCCCGCATCTTTCAAAGGCGGGAAGGAGTACACGACCATCAATACCTTTTTCATATCTATTTAGTCTCGCTGCTCTCTTCTGATTTATATGGGAAAAATCTGGTAAACACCCTTATAACCAGGTAGAATAGTATGAGAACAAGAAAAACACCTAATATACCAACAAGGGTGACAAATAGTCCTTTTTCAAAATCAGTTCCTTTTATTAATAAATCTAACATAGAATATATCCTCCTTACCAATCTATACACTGCGCTATTTTGCTGTTAGCCTACAAGCAAGGGTACCAGTGCAAGAATAAGACCACCTGCTACAATAGAGCCAAGTTGGCCGGAAACGTTAGCACTAACAGCCTGCATCAATACAAAATTCGTAGGATCCTCTTTCTGCGCCATCCTCTGAATAACACGCGCCGACATGGGGAATGCTGATATTCCGGCGGCTCCGATCATTGGATTGAACTTATTGCCTTCTTTACGGAATAGGTTTAGGAACTTTGCAAAGAGAACGCCACCGGCGGTATCAAATACAAAGGCCACAAGACCCAGACCAAGAATCATCAAGGTTGTTGGCTGGAGGAAATCCTTTGCCAGCATGGTTGAACCGATAGTGATGCCCAAAAGCAAGGTAACGATGTTGGATAACTCGTTCTGAGCTGCCTGAGAAAGTCTTTCAAGCACTCCGCACTCTCTGATAAGATTTCCAAACATCAGTGAACCTACAAGGGGGACACTGATTGGAGCTACCAGACCCGCAATAATCGTAACTGCGATGGGGAAGGCAATTAGGACTACCTTGGAAACCTTTTCTTCCTTGTAATCCATTCTGATCAGACGTTCCTTTTTGGTCGTCAAAAGCTTTATTACCGGCGGCTGAATAATCGGCACAAGAGACATATAGGAATAGGCCGCAACTGATATTGGGGCGAAATACTCCTTGGCAAACTGACTGGCAACATAAATAGCGGTCGGTCCATCAGCGGCTCCTATAATACCAATAGCTGCAGCAGGCTTTATGGGAAAACCGATTGCTATAGCTACCAGCATTGTTGCAAATATGCCAAACTGTGCAGCAGCACCAAAGAAAATCATAACCGGGTTCTTGAAAAGAGGCGTAAAGTCTATCATTGCACCTACGCCAACAAATATGAGTACCGGGAAAAGCTCTGTGAGAATGCCTGATTGGAGAAGTATCTCAAGAAAACCAGGATCATATTTGAAAGCTTGTCCATTTTCAAATACATAATTCAGCTTATCTTCAAACAAGCTCAGTGAATCTGGATTGTCTTTTACAAATTGCGTTACAAAAGGATCTAGCACCTTTGGGGTTGCGAACTTAACTACCGCTTGGGGGAGGTTGACCAAAATGGCGCCGAAGCCAATCGGAAGAAGCAGCATTGGTTCATAGTTCTTTTTAATAGCCAGAACAATCAACGTCAGACCGATCAGGTACATGACTATCATCTGGATATTAAGCTCTGCAAATCCTGCTAACAATTGTTCCATGATATCGCTCCTGTACATTAATAAAATATGGAAATAGGCACATAGCACCTTATTTCCATACTATAGTATAACGAATAGTTTATCATTAATCAATTAGAAAATGCTTTCTGAAGAGTTGCTATAAGAAAACCAACTAACCTTGCCATAGAAGACATCCGCTTAAGAAGAGGATAATTATTCCTTGAACGCCTGTGAATAATATTTTAATTTAGTTACCTTGAGTGGATGAGTAGTCGGGCAGACATGGCTCAAATCCGCCATCGGACTGCGTCATGAGCAGGCTGTAATACCTTTACTCATCCTCGCCCCGCAGATGTCAAGAAGTAATAATATCAACAGACCAACCTTTCAGTAAAAATTGGCGGAGTAAGTGGCTAATAATTCAATTAATGGGCAGTTTTTTATGGTTTTTATTAGTATGGTTAACTATAATCATGTTAATTATTCAATAAACGAGAACATACGTGCTACATAAATGGTAAACAATAACATCTATGTGCCCATTACTTGAAATTTCAGCCAAACGTAATTCTTTACCATTTGCGATGTGCACAGACCGCACTGCTAACATTTGCATGCCCCTATTCTTTCCAATCTAAAACGGAAGGTAAAGTATTTGTAATAATCTTGCGTATTTTATTTTTATCCGTACTAATAATGATAACGTCCGCCCCATGCCATTCATTAATCATCGTGGCAATCAAGTATTTTCCGTCAGGTGATGGCTTGAATGGTGAAAGATATGAAGTATCAACTTCCACAGCCTTTTGATCTGCTTCGTTTATATTTTCTATATACACAATATTCTTCACTTGGCCTTTTTGATACGCTAAAAAATTTCTATTATAAGAAAGAGCATGATTTCACCTTTTAAATCGGCAAAATCTCTATTTGTCCTATATACCGAAAATGCGGCAAGAATAACTATTATCCCCACTGCAGCAAATACAATTATTATTTTTTTCATTATAATCACCTTGTATAATGAAATACAAATATACGTAGTCCTTTCTATCAATTACTTCTTTTTATGCTAATTTATAGTTAATATCATTATATAACAAAAACACTAAATAGAGTATCAAAAAAGTGTTTTGGAATATTAATGGATAATATGGCATTCTAAACATCAGCAAAATAACAATAATCTTTAATCGTAAACAAGGAGATAATCGAGAGCTTTTGTGTTATTAAGAAATCAAATATGTTCACACCTTATTGTGTGGAGGAAAAAATATTTTATTGTGGAATTACTAGTATTGCAGGACTATAATGGTGTACATGAATGGCGTACATGAGATGAAGCGGGAGGATTAAGCATGATTAGAGTAGGAACTGCAGGGTATTCCTATGCGGACTGGGTTGGGCCCTTTTATCCGGAAGGGATGAAATCGGGAGGAATGCTGGAGTACTATGCCAGCTATTTCAGTTTTGTCGAAGTAAACTCCACCTATTATCACATGCCCGGACTTAAGCTATTTGAGGGCATGAACAATAAAACACCATCCGACTTCAGCTTTGCTGTAAAGCTATTTCAAGGCTTTACCCATGAAAGAAATTTGGGGTTGGAGGAAGCGAAAAAATTCACCTATTCACTCCAGCCAATCATTCAAAGCGGCAAGCTGGCTTGTTTGCTGGCACAATTTCCTTATTCCTTTCATTATAATAGAGAGAATATAGACTACTTAAAGACCTTGAAACAAAGCTTTCAGGAACATGAGCTTTCTATCGAGTTCAGGAATAGAGAATGGATCAGAAATGATGTCTTCGATATGCTCAGTCAAGAGCAAATAGGGTTTGTATGTGTTGACGAGCCCAGAATAAGGGGCTTAATCGGAAATGTTGTTGCAACAACATCAAAAACTGCCTATCTAAGGCTCCATGGACGAAATGCGCAGACTTGGTATGACGGTCAGGGCTCTGAGAGGTATGATTATCTTTACAGCGAGAATGAACTTCTGGAGTGGATAAACAGGCTGAGGGATATGGAGGATGATTCCGGCGTAACGCTTGTATCCTTCAACAACCATCCAAAGGGGAAGGCAATAGAGAATGCCAAAGCACTCATAGGATACCTGGGACAGGCATGATAGACTAATAAATTTGAGGGCGGTGGCCGATTAATATAGTAAGGATGGTGACCGCATGAACATAATGACCGATGATGGTGTCGTTTTTCTTCGGCCCATGGAGGAAAGCCTGCTGCAAGAGGCTACAATGCTATATAACAGCAGTATGGGGTATGCGACGGGCTTTGACGAGCCTGTGTCAACCAGTCAAATACGCGATATACTCCTACATAGCTGCCCATACTGTGAGGAGTTTAGCTCTGGCATTTTTATATGCTCTGATAACAGC
>Ga0123334_1003091_pt1 | contig 18347 bp, 17 predicted proteins | sample BiotimSIPDNA_FD_89706 | JGI IMG/M metagenome (GOLD analysis project Ga0123334, IMG submission 89706) | Anaerobic biogas reactor microbial communites from Washington, USA - Biogas_R1 time_0 SIP DNA | ecosystem: Engineered > Bioreactor > Anaerobic > Unclassified | place: Washington, USA... | reverse complement strand
ACCCATTGCACAAATCGTTCACCAAAACCACGGTCAGGGTAGGCGCGACCCAGTTTTTGCATGCAGTTGATGGCGTACTGGGCAAGAATTTCGTGAAACGCGGGGTGATCCAAGGGCGACGCGTTTTCAGCTGTTTCCATGCTGGGTAGCTGCGAAATAAACTGCCAGGTTTGCATGATGGCATCCGCGATCGCCAGTGTCATGAGGGTGTCATCTGTAAAGCGACAACGTGGCGTAAAAAGCTCAAAACCCTTGCCTGGGGCGGGCTTGCCTTCAAATTGTGAGCCGACAATATCGCCGATAATCGCACCGTACATGGTGTTATCCTTTCAATGATTTTTATTGTACCCGAGTAGGGTTTCGGATATTTGGTAAATGGGGCTGATTTTGGACTGTAATTATATCAATGCAACAAAAAAAGTGCCGGTTTTACCGACACTTTTATGACTTCATGCCCCTACCGGGACTCGAACCCGGGTTTTAGCCTTGAAAGGGCTGCGTCCTAACCGCTAGACCATAGGGGCGTGAGGCATTAATATACTTGATATTTCGAATTCGGTCAAGCGTTTTGTAGGAATTTGCTCAAAATTGTTTTCAAGCGCTACTTTCAATGCCTTGCAACTCTTTTTAGCCAGTAAAGTTGGCATGTTTAGAGTAATTTACCTTGTGCAATGCGCGTTGATTCAAGAAAAAGGATTTATAATCCAACTAACATTTGATAATTCGATAAGGAGAATGATGGAAACAATTTTACCTGTTATTTTACAACTTGTTGGTGGTGCCGGTGGTGGTAATGGCATTGGCGCGTTACTCAAGAAAATCAGCCTGGGTCCTGTTTTTAACACCATCGTAGGATTAATCGGTGGCGTAGGTCTTGGTCAACTTCTCAAGCTTCTGGTGCCCGCTTTGGGTGGCAGCGATCTGGGTGGTATTCTCAGCCAACTAATTGGTGGTGGTGTTGGTGGTGGTTTGCTGACGATCATTGTCGGTTTTATTCGCAACCTGATCGCTAAGAAGTAAAGCATCTCTAAAGGGCGTTTTGAGACGCAAAATGCTTGACTCATAACACGCCATCGTTTACAATATTTGTTCGTTGCCCCGGCGCAGGTTGGCTGGGGTTTGTTACGTAGACCAACTTTCCCGTGTTTGGGCGGTTGCACGCGCAAAATATGGCAAAGTGAAGATTGGAGAAAATATGAAATATGCAATCGTAGAAGTCGGCGGCAAACAATACCGCTGCGAAGAAGGCAAAGCGATTACCGTCGATTTGATCAATTTACCGGTTGGCGACGAAATCGTGCTCGATAAAGTGCTTCTCATCGTCAATGACGATACGGCAACTATCGGCAAGCCTTATATCAAAGGTGCAAGCATCAAAACACAGGTGCAAGACCAAATCAAAGGTAAGAAGATTTTCGTCTTCAAGTACAAACCGAAAATTCGATACCGCCGAAGAGCTGGTCATCGACAAAAATACACCAGACTTCTGGTTGAATCAATTTTAATGGAGTAGTGAAATGGCCAAGAAAAAAGGTGGCGGTTCATCCCGCAATGGTAGAGACAGTCGTGGGCAACGCCTTGGCATCAAAAAATTTGGTGGCGAGAAAGTGCTCAGCGGCAATATTTTAGTAAGACAACACGGTACCAAAGTTCATCCTGGATGGAATGTTGGTTTGGGTCGTGACTATACTTTGTTTGCAACGATGGATGGCTTTGTGAAATACGAAACCATGCCCACCGGTCGCAAAAAGGTACATGTTTACGAAACGCCTGAAGGACCAGCAAGAGGCTAAATCATGAAAAAGAATATTCAACCAAAATATTATCCAAACGCGAAAGTTTCCTGCGCTTCCTGTGGCGCCGAATGGGAAACCGGTTCAACCGTTCCTGAAATCCGTACTGAAGTTTGTTCAAAATGTCACCCCTTCTACACCGGTCAACAAGCTCGTATTCTTGACCGCGAAGGTCAGGTGGAACGCTTCTACAAGCGTCTGCAGGTTCGCCAGGAATTGGTCGCAGAGCAAAAAGCGCAAAGCGAAGCCAAAACCTCACCCGATCGCCCTGTTTCCGAATTAGGCATCAACGCCAAAGCTATCTCATCTCTGCAAAAAGCTAACTTAAATGTGGTTGGCGACGTGCTGAAGGTGCTTGAAGGTGGCGAAAAAGCTCTTCTGGAAGTGGATGGTTTCGGTCGTAAATCCTTGATCGACCTCAAGAAAGAGCTTCGTCGCTTGGGTTACGAAATCCCCGCCGCGGCAGAAGAAGTCGAAATCTAATCGCAGACTTAGAGGCAGGTACAGGCAGGTTTGGAAAGTTCAAGCCTGCCTTTTTGTTTTAAACTTTGCCATTTTAGATGAAAGATTTATACTTGTGACATCATACATTTTGGAGGTCTCATGGCACAGGTTTTTGGTCATGTTGAAGTGATTACGGGTTCAATGTTTTGCGGAAAGACAGAGGAGCTCATCAGACGACTGCGGCGAGCGACGATTGCCAAACAGAAAGTGATGGTTTTTAAGCCTGTTATTGATGATCGATACGCTTTTAATAAGGTTACTTCTCACTCCGGAGCGGATTACGAAGCCATACCCATCAATCATTCCAGCGAAATATATGATTTGCTTACCGATGATGTCAATGTGGTGGGGATAGACGAAGCACAGTTTTTTGATGATGGCATTGTGGATGTCGCGCAAATTTTGGCTGATAAAGGCTTACGGGTGATCGTGACGGGTTTGGATACGGACTTTCGCGGTGAGCCTTTCGCGTGCATGCCCGAGATGATTGTCAAGGCAGACAAAGTGGATAAACTTGAAGCGATTTGTATCTGTTGTGGCGAGCCTGCCACGCGCACTCAGCGTTTAGTGAATGGCTCTCCCGCGAATTACAATGATCCTGTGGTGATTGTTGGCGCGGCAGAAATGTATGAAGCGCGCTGTCGGCACTGTCATGAGGTGCCCGGAAAAGGAGGAAAGTGATGGCTGTTCAACATTGGCAGGATTTTATTAAGAAAGAGCTGGTATCCGAAGAAAAACTTCAGGCGCGGATTAAAGAACTGGGTGAAGAGATTACCCGTGATTTTGCCGGCAAGGAGCTTCTGGTTATCAGCATCTTGCGCGGCGGTGTAATGATTACCGCGGACCTCATTCGCCATATTGATTTACCTTTAGCGGTGGAATTCATGGCTGTGGCATCCTATGAGCAGGGTATGCGCCAGAGTGACGGCGATGTGCGTATCACGCTTGACCTGCGCACGCCCATAAAGGGTCGTCATGTCTTGATTGTGGAAGACATCATCGACAGCGGTCATACACTCAAATCTGTGTTGGAACTTCTGCAAACCCGTAATCCAGCGTCTTTAACCATCTGCACGCTGCTCGATAAATTTGAACGTCGTGAGGTGGATGTGGATATTCGCTACTCCGGCTTCAAGATCGAAAACGAGTTTGTGTTTGGTTATGGTTTGGACGTTGACGAGTATTATCGCAATTTACCTTTTATAGGCACGGTAGACCTGGAAAAGTATGAACCCCCAAGCTGAATTGGAATTTGAGCGCGTTTTACAGGCCGTACGCGACTTTAAAGCACCCGGACAAAAGGTGTATTTAGTAGGTGGGGCTGTTCGGGATTTGTTATTAGGGAAAGAGGTCCATGATTTTGACTTTGTGACTGATGCGGGCTCGCATGATTTAACCAAAGCTTTGCGCAAGAAATTAGGTGGGGCGTTTTTTGCGCTGGACGATGAGCGTGGATTTAATCGCCTGATTTTGGATGGCGGAACACCAACTGAGAGGCATATTGACATTGCTGAATTTCTTGGGCAGGATTTGCAGGCTGACTTAGAGGCGCGCGATTTTAGAATAAACGCTATGGCGATTGATGTGGATCACGCTGATGAATTAATTGATCCATTGGGCGGTGTGGACGACCTTGAGCAGGGTATTCTTCACATGGCATCGTCTGATTCTTTCAGCAAAGATCCTCTGCGGGTATTGCGGGCTGTGCGCATGCTTCAAGCCTATAACATGGGCTTAGCCTTTGAAACTTCCGAACAATTGCGCGTAGCAGTAAAAGATTTGGAGCGCGTATCAAGCGAAAGGGTGCGCGATGAGCTCTTCAATATTCTTAATCTGGAGAACAACGAAGATTCCTTGCGTATGCTTTGGTATCTTGGGATACTCAGTGAGGTTTTTCCCTGTATAGCTCCGTTTGAGCCTCATGAGCTGAGTCAAAGTAATGTTTGTGTTAATGAACGGTTGAAAAGGGTGGCATGCCTGGAGAATGTCTACTTGCATCTTGATCAGCCCATTTTAAAAATGATGGTCACTTTATCAGCACAAACGGTTCCGTATCATCTTGCCCAGTGGCAAAGCGAGCTCAAAGAATATCTGGACGCTCAGCTCACGCGAGGGCGTTACACGCGGAATTTACTCATCCTCCTGGCATTGTTAATAAATCAAGATGTGCAAAACGGTGCGCGGAGCAGTGTGCAAGCCGCGTCTGGATATTATAAATTCAGTAATCTTGAAAGTGACTTTTTAAGCAGCATTGAAAATGCCTTTTTATCAGAATCGTTCTTAGGGGCACGGGAGCGCGCGTGGAGCGACTTGGAAGTCTACATACTTTTGAAGCAACTCAAAACGGCCTCGCCAGGTTTCGCGCTGATTGGTTTGGCGTTTGCCGACGCGGAGTTAGAGCAAGACAGCCAGGGTTATAAAAACAACCTGGAAAACATGCTCGGATTATTGTCAACATGGTTTGAGCGCGGACACGAGATTGTCAAGCCCAAGTTGTTGATGGATGGCGATGCAATTATGTATTATGCGCATTTATCGCCAGGACCTATCATTGGCGAGTTAATTGAAAAACTGGAAGAAGCCCAATTTCTGGGTACTATTGAAACCATAGACCAGGCCAAAGCATTTATCGACCAAGAACTATTACAAAACAATAAGAGGTGAAATCATGGAAAAAGAAGCCATATTGGACGCTATTTATGCCCGCAGGAGCATTCGAAAATTTACAGACGAAGCTGTCAGTGATGAGCAAATTGAAACGCTTCTGAAAGCTGCTATGGCCGCGCCCAGCGCGACAAATGCCCAACCCTGGCGTTTTGTGGTGACGCGTGACCCTGAACGATTGGCAGCTATTCGCAAAGAAATGCCAGCCGGAAAAATCAATGCGCCGCTTGCTATTTTAGTTTGCGCGGATCTCTCGATTTTTAAGCGATTAGTCACCGAACGCTTTTGGACTCAAGACTGCTCGGCAGCTACTCAAAATATTCTGCTTGCCGCGGTGGGTTTGGGACTGGGCGCGGTATGGTGTGGGGTGCATCCGGTGCCCCTTATCGAAAAACGTATTGAAAAGTTGCTTGGTTTGCCGATGAACGTCAAAGTGCTTAATGTTATTTTCATCGGGCATCCAGCTGAAGAGAAAGAGGCACGTACGCAATATGACGTGAGCAAGGTCTATAAAGACCGTTATGGTGAGCCCTGGTAAGTTGTAAAACCAACCGAATTCATAAAAAAATAAAATTATTCACCGTCAACAGGCTCCCAGGCGGCGGCATGTTAATTTGACATAAGAATTTAGTCAAAACGCGCCATTTAGTAGAGACTCTATGGATAAATTTAGTCTTTACGTGGTATTATTTACAGTTGCGAAAACACCTGAAACGTATTCGCGTTTCGATAACACTTTTTGTTTTTGGAGGAACAATGACAGATAAAAAATGGGTTTACTTATTCAACGAGGTTGACCAGGCTGAAGCTTATGCTGGCGACTGGGATGGTGTGCGTGGCTTGCTTGGTGGCAAAGGTGCCAACCTTGGCGATATGAGTCGCGCTGGTATTCCGGTACCCCCTGGCTTTACGATCACTACTGAGGCGTGTAACGCTTTTCAGAAAACCCGCGAATTCCCTGAAGGTTTGTGGGATCAGGTTTTGGCTGCCGTCAAGGCCCTTGAAGAATCAACTGGTAAGAAGTTCGGTGATCCTCATAATCCCATGTTGGTATCCGTTCGTTCGGGTTCAAAATTCTCGATGCCCGGTATGATGGACACCGTTTTGAACCTGGGTTTGAACGAAGATACTGCTGAAGGCATGATCAAAATCACGGGCAATCCTGGTTTTGTGGATGACTCATACCGCCGATTGGTGCATATGTTGGGCACGGTGGTTTTGGGTATCGATGATGAATACTTCGAGGAACCCCTGGAAGCTTACAAAGCGCAAAAAGGCTATAAGCTGGATATTGAAATGACTGCTGATGACTGGGCAGAAATTATCAAAACCTACCTGGCTGTTGTGAAAGAACACAAAGGCTTTGATTTCCCGATGGATCCCTACAAGCAATTGGAACATGCTGTGAAGGCTGTGTTCGACTCATGGAACTCCCGCCGCGCGATTGACTATCGCCGCCGTGAGAATATTCCGGATGATCTGGGCACCGCTGTCAATGTTCAGTTGATGGTCTTTGGTAACTCGGGCAATAACTCGGGTACCGGTGTCGCCTTTACCCGCAACCCCCAAACCGGTGAGAATGAAATGTACGGTGAATTTTTGGTGAACGCTCAGGGTGAAGACGTTGTGGCAGGTATCCGCAATGCTAATCCGATCGCTGAAATGGCTCAAATTTGGCCAGAAGTTTATCAGCAGTTCTTTGAGATTACTGAACGCCTTGAGCAGCACTACAAGGATATGCAAGACGTTGAATTTACCGTTGAAGACGGTAAATTGTGGATGTTGCAAACCCGCAATGGCAAGCGCACCGCCAAAGCCGCTGTGAAGATTGCTGTGGATATGGTCAACGAAGGTTTAATCGACAAAGTAGAAGCTGTCAAACGTGTTACCCCCGAACAGGTCGATAACTTGTTGCATCCTCAGTTCTCATATACAGCAAAAGAACAGGCTCGCAAAGAAGGTCGTTACTTCGCTAAGGGCGTGAACGCCTCGCCAGGTGCCGCGGTTGGTCGTATCTACTTTGATCCAGATACCGTTCAGAGAAAACACCAGGATGAAGGCCAGGATGTCATCATGGTGCGTCCTTTCACCAAGCCTGATGATGTTCACGGTATGCTTTCTGCCAAGGGTATTTTGACCTCTGAAGGTGGCGCGACTTCTCACGCTGCTGTGGTTGCCCGGCAGTTTGGTGTGCCTTGTGTGGTTGGTGCCTCAGCGATCGCAATCGATGCAGAAAAACTGCAAATGGTCTGCGATGGCAAAGTTGTCAAAGAAGGCGAATGGGTCTCTGTTGACGGTACTTCCGGTGAAGTCTTTGTTGGACAACTGGAATTGAGCCAGGTTGATATCACCGAGCAAAAAGAGTTGATGCAACTTTTGGCTTGGGCAGATGAAATTGCCCGTCTGGAAGTTCGTGCTAATGCAGACTATCCAGCTGATGCTAAACGCGCCCGCGAATATGGCGCCAAGGGTATTGGCCTTTGTCGTACTGAGCACATGTTCTTCGATGTTGAGCGTCTGCCTGATGTGCAAAAGATGATTATGAACGCAGAAGAAACCCAAAGAATGCTGGACAGCATCGAAGCTCTGCAACGTTCCTATGACAGTGGCAAGCTTGAGGGACGTACTTTGAGCGAAGAGGAAATGGCTGAACTCAAAGCTGAAATCGATGAGGAAACAGCTAAGATGCAGGCAACCCCAGCTGCCAAAGCTTACTTTGAAGCGTTGGAAACCATTCTGCCCCTGCAACGCAGTGACTTTTACGGTCTCTTTGAAGCGATGGACGGCCTGCCCGTTATCATTCGCTTGATCGACCCGCCCCTGCATGAGTTCCTGCCCTCTATGGAAGACCTCCTGGTTGAAACCGCGACACTGCGGGCCAAGGGCGAAACCGAAGGACTGGCTGAGAAAGAACATCTGCTGGCTGTGGTGCAAGGCTTGCACGAAAGCAATCCCATGATGGGTCTGCGCGGTATCCGCTTAGGTATCGTTTACCCCGACATCATGAAGATGCAGGTTCGCGCTATCTTTGAAGCCGCTTGTGATGCCAAACTGAATGGCATTGATTCCCACCCTGAAATCATGATCCCCTTGACCGGTATCGTCACCGAGTTGGAACAGGTTCAGCCAACCTTGGTCCAAATCGCGAAAGACGTCATGGAAGAAAAGGGTGTTGAGGTTCATTACCAGTTCGGTACGATGATCGAAATCCCCCGCGCTTGTGTAACCGCTGACGAAGTCGCGAAATACGCCGAATTCTTCTCATTCGGAACCAACGACCTGACCCAAATGACTTTTGGCTACAGCCGTGATGATGCTGAACGCACTTTCCTGGCTGAATATGTTGAAAAAGGCATTTTGCCCAAGAACCCATTCCAGATACTGGATCGCAAGGGTGTTGGCATGTTGATGAAGATGGCCGTTGAAAAAGGACGCTCAGTGCGACCTGATCTCACAGTGGGTATTTGTGGCGAGGTTGGTGGTGATCCTAGCTCAATCGAATGGTGTCACCTGATTGGTAACGACTATGTTAGCTGTTCACCCTTCCGTGTGCCATTAGCCCGTCTGGCTGCCGCCCACGCGCAGTTGAAGAATGGCTAATTAGGCAGAGAACATTTAGGTAAGTAAAAAGGCGAGTCAGAAATGGCTCGCCTTTTTTTGAAATCTATCGACGGTGACTACTTCTTCCACACATCGTCGGTGTCCCAAGAGTCTGTGTCGCTGGTGTCCGTACTTCACATATGTCGCCGGTGTCTTCACCGTGCGACGTTAAACCCATTCACGCCGAAGCGATAAAACCCAACTGGCGCGTGGCGTCTTGTATGTCACGAACGTTTACTAATCAACATATCCGCCACGCGCAAAAATGTGCAGGGCAGGGATGCCCCGCACCAATAGGAAGGTTAACTACCGCGTGGCATCCGATTGATTATGAATGTTTGCCCATTACCAACCCAGCCATGCGTAATCCTAATACTGCACGGCGGGACGCCGGCAGGAGAGATAAAATTACGCTCGCTGAGGCGTCTTCGCCGAAGCAAAAAAGCTACCTTTACATGGTAGGACGCTGGCAGGAGAAATAGTTAACACTCGCCCCGGCGTTGAAGCTGCGGGCAAAAAACGTATGGCAAGGATGCCAAGCGTCAGTTGGAGTAGTTTGCGGGGATTTTTTTCGTTCATACGTGTTTTCCTTACGGGATCACTAGAACCATCCGCGGTCAGGAGACTGGGAAGATATGGGGGTGCATGCCGCCAATGTCTACTTTTCCCATATGTCGCCGGTGTCCACACCGAGCGACGTTAAGCCCTGTGAAGTTACAAAATTTAGCTTATAACACAAAACAAAGCCCCCTACGGTCTGGAGACCGAGGGGATAGCTGGAACCTTCCGCGGTCAGGAGACCGGGAAGTTAGTTACTGTATATCAAACGATAGAGATTGTGGATTTCGACGATACGGCGGACGTAAATTCGGGTTTCAAGAAAGCGAATGGTGCTTAAAAAGAGGTCGTAGTCGGCGTCTTTGCTCATTTCCTGCCAGCGCATCACGCTGCCCGGGCCGGCGTTGTAGGCTGCAAGAGCGTGGTAGGCGTTATCATCGAAAACGTAGAATTGGCGGGCTAAATAGTTCGCGCCCAACTCGAGGTTGTAATAGGGTACATCCAGGTCTGAGGCGCTAAAATCCGTCAAAAAGCCTGTTTCGGAGGCGATTTGTTCAGCAGTGGCGGGCATGAGCTGCATCAAGCCCCGCGCGCCAGCGGTGCTCATGGCTTGTGTTCCAAAACGGCTTTCCTGATGAATGACGCTAAGTAAAACAAGCGGTGAGAGTTTGTATTTTTCAGCTTTGGCTTCGATCCAGGGCAGATAATAAGCCCCATATTCGACATAAGCGAGATATGGTGGCAGAATGCGCGCGATGGGTTCTTCACCATGACCCGCCATCTGGCGAATGCTGCGGGCGCACTCAATGGCGGATTTGTAGTAATAGTTATCCAAAAAGAGCTTCATCAGGCGAAAAGTGTTCAGGGGGTCTTCAGCGTTTTCCAGGCGCAGGGATTCAAACTCGCTGTTGGCTTTATCGAAAAGACCCAAATGGTTGTATTCCATGCCACGGATATAGCGCGGGTCATCAGCCAATGTGGAACTATAGTCTGTATTGATATCCGGGGGTAGGCTAAAGGCGTATTTAAGCCAGTCAGCGGCTAAAATGCGTTCATTATCCAAATCAATGTTGAGTTCGTAAACGCCATCTTCCGCGAAGGGCTCTTTTCCATCCAGCAGTTCGCTGGCGCGAATGCCATAGTAACCGTATGGGTCGGCATCCATAGCACTTTGCCAATTGAGGTGTGCCTCATCAGTCTGCCCTAATGACATTTTGCTTTTGCCCAGCCAGAGGTGCGCGCCGGCGACTTCAAGCGGAACGTCGGTGATGAGCAAAGCGCGGTTGAAGCAATCGAGGGCGTTTTCGTAGTCCTGTAATTGGTAATAAAGCGCGCTACCAAAAAAGAGTCCGTTATAGGCTTCTGCCGCGTAAGGGTAGGCGATGCCAATGCTTGCCCAGGTATCAGCGGTTTTTTGGACTTGTTTGTCGAGCAGGTAGTATGTGCCAGCGGAATAGAGCAGGGCTGGCGCGTAGGGCTCGCCATTGGGCATGCTGGCATAGCTAAGGGCAGTTTCGGTGGCGAGACGGATTTGTCCCATGTAGGTGTTTTGGGTGTTGATGATGCTTTCAATTGACTTGAAATGATAAGTGCTTTGGGGGTAGTTTTGGACGATTTCAGACCAAATGGCAATGGCTTCTTTATCCCATTTTGTGCCACCGGAACGGTTTGCGGCGAGTCTTTGTTCTGAGGCGAAACTGGCCTGGCTGAGACCGAAGGCGCGTGTGGCAAGGGCTTTGTAGTAAAGCGCGATGTCTTTCTCAAGACCGTCGCCCTCCAGATAGCGGTCGAGGGCTTCAATGGCAAGATTGTGCTGGTTCATGTTGTAATTGATGATGCCACGTTGCAGTTCGCTTACTTCCTGACCGGCGTCAATGAGGGCGACGAGCGCGCTAAAAGCATCGTAAGTTTCAGGAAATTGCTGAACCGACTCCTGAAAGTAAGCATAGCCTTGGGCAGTGTTTCCCTGAGCGATTTCGATGCGACCTGACAGTAAATTAGCCGCTGACTTCGTGTAGATATTAGATGTTTCGTCATGGATTTGCCTGTAAGTTTCCAAAGCCTTGGCGTTATCACCAGTGAGTTGATAAGCATTGGCGACTTTCATGCTGATGCTGGTTTTATCGCTGAGGCTTGGGGCTTGCAAGGCTTTGAGGTAGGCTGAAAGGGCATCCTGATGCTGGTTGAGCGCGGTATGGCTGTCGCCGATGCGTGTCCAGGTTTCAGCGGTGAGGATATCGGGCCGGGCATTGATGTAGCTGGTGTAGAAATGGATGGCGTCTTCCGGCTGCTCTTCATCCTCGGAAATCATGCCCAAAAGGAAGTTGCCACGTATGCCAGGAAGGGTGTTGGGATAGCTTTCCATGAGCTTATCCAGGCTGCGCCGAGCCTGGTACAGGTCACCGGATTTATAGTGGGTCAGGGCTTGGCCATAGAGCGCGGCGGCTTTGTAGTCTTCGGTATTGGCCGGGGGTGGACTGCTGTAGAGTTTGAGTGCTTCGGCATAATCACCAAAGGCGAGGGCTAAATCGGCTTCGGCAAAGCGGGGTTCACCATCGGGCGTTTTTTCAACGACAACTGAAATACTTTCTGTGGGCGTAGGTGTGGGCAGCATCGCGCTGGTTGGCGTGGGCGGCGCGGATCGTTGGCGGGAGGGTAAGTTGCACGCACTGAGAGCGAGAAAAAAGCTGAGAATAATGGATAAGATGAATAAAAACCGATTTGCTTTCATATGAAAATTATCCATCATCGCGCGGAGCTTGTCAAATCATCCTGGCGGATGATTGAATATTTTTTGGTAACTTACTAATTAGAAGCTCGCAGAGGTTTTTCCCATTTTTTCTATGTCGAATCCTTTTCTCAGGATGATTATTGCAGATAAGAAATAGATAATGCTGAAGATATTAAAGCTTAGTAAAAAAGCTTTCATGTTCCCAAACGGTAGGATTGAGAACCATGACCTGCAGATATTGATAGAAGCATGAATGATGGTAATAATAACTATGTCATGCGTTTTGAGAAACACAGCATTGAGGTAAAGTCCGATGGCGAAGGCTGAGACCAAAGCTGAAATAAAAAATAAGGTGAACTCTAGTTTGCTTGTTGAAAAAAGATTTGCTTGATTGATATATGTGGTGGTATGAACCAGCGAAAAAATGAGGGCAGAGGTAAAGGAAAAACTATGAAAGTGTTTTGGTTTCATGCTTTGGATATTGCTCATTCGTAAGATGAGTAAAAAAAGGATTAGTAAAGCAAAACGGAAAACTAATTCTTCATTGAGTGCTGCAATAAAGGTTTTCAAAACATGCTGAAACATATCCTTGAGTTGATTTGCTGGTTTGAAAATGGTTTGAGAAGACAGAGAGTTTGCAGGATTTAAAATAGCTCGATAGATTAGGGTGATGGCATATTCCAAACCAACCGGGATGAGATAGATATGATGAAATACTCTAACTCTAAGAAATTGCTTTAGGATGTGCCATTGCTTTTCTGCTAAAAGGATAAGAACAAATGTGACCGAAAAGACTATTTTTGCTAACGCGCCATGTCCGAAGAAGAATTCGATTATCAACCATACGAAAATAAAACCGCTGTAAATGAGCAGAAGTTTTATCTCATTCGATTTTGATTGTTCCATGACAGAGACTAAGTTTAATAATCTTCCATCTCTTCAGTGGTTTTAGGGTCTAAGAGTTCAATTTCCTCAAATTCACCAGCTTCCATAGCTTCGAGCAGTTCGCGGGCTTTTTCAACTTGGGACTCATGAACGAGAATGTAAACTTCGCCAATTTTGCCCACAGTAAAACCATAGATTGAACCTGCCGCATCCTGGTCAACAATGGTTTTAATCCCTTGTGCCTCAAGAAAAGCAGCAATTGATTCGCTCATCAAGCGATTTTGGGTTTTGTAAACGACGTGCATATCTTTGTAATAGCTCATTCAAACATCCAATCTTCTGTAATACGTTTCCAGCGCACGAGTTCTTCTGGTTTGAACCATAGCGCGATTTCAGCCTGTCCATTTTCAACGGAATCGGAGGCATGTACCAGGTTAAATTGGGCTTGAATACCATAGTCATGGCGAATGGTGCCTGGGGCTGCTTCAGTGCCACGCGTTTTACCCACGGTTTGGCGGATGGCAGAGATGGCGTCGGGGCCCTCCCACACCATAGCCATTACAGGCGAGGATGTGATGAAGGTGATGAGGTTGTCGTAAAAGTGTTTGCCTTCATGCACAGCATAATGCGCTTTTGCCAGTTCTTCATTAACCAACAAAAATTTAGCACCGATTAAGCGTAAGCCACGGTCTTCGAAGCGGGTGATGATTTTACCGATGAGTCCACGTTGAACGCCATCGGGTTTGATGAGTACGAGTGATTGTTCCAAGAGATTATTCCTTTCTATTTGTTTTTCAAGATTTCATATGCTTCCCAAAGTTGGGCATATTCCTCTTCAATGCTGAGGTGTTTTCTAATCGCGATGCTACCGGACTTTTGAAAATCAGGGTTGTTGTTGTGTTTTTCCACAAGCGTTTTGACAGACATATAGTCGCCAGCTATCAGGAAATGCTCCAGATCTTGTAGTGGATCGCGTGAGGGTTCTTCTGCCACTTGCCAAACGTCTTGATTTGAAAGTTGTGGGGCTTGAAAGGGTTTTTCGAGCTCAAATTCGATTTCAGTAGGATGGTCGCACACGCAAGCATCTTCTGACTCTCTCGCCCAATTAAGAATCCAATCCGGCAAAGGGTTGGGCTCATTGACCACTTGTAGCTTTTGCGTATCTTGTGTGTTTTCCGCTGTTTGTTCAACCACAGCAATGGGCTGGGTGTTCTCAGAATCAGCTATTGGCGAAATCATGAGTGGTTGAGTGGCTTGCGGATCGTTTTGTTCAGACATGCGGTTAGTCTCCCAAATAATCGCGTAGCTTACGGCGCACGCTGGGGTGACGCAACCGTGTGAGCGCCTGCGCTTCGATCTGGCGCACACGTTCGCGGGTGACACCCATCTTGCGCCCGACTTCTTCAAGCGTGTAAGCTTGCCCATCCAGAAGACCGTAGCGCAGTTGTAAAATGCGCACTTCGCGGGGTGGAAGCTCTTCAAGCACTTCATCCAAATGCTCCTTGAGCAGGTTTAAGGTGGCGAGTTCATCGGGTGGTGGAGCTTCATCATCTTCAATAAAGTCACCAAGGACGGAGTCATCCTCATCATCGGTTGGTGTTTCTAATGAGAGAGGACGACGTGAGACTTGAATCATGTTCTCTACTTTTTTGGGAGTGACTTCCAGGGCTTCGGCGAGTTCTTCAACTGCGGGTTCGCGCCCTAATTTTTGGGTAAGTTGATGCTGAACGCGCAAAAGTTTATTGATTTGGTCGCCCATGTGCACAGGGACACGAATCGTGCGGCCTTGGTCAGCAATCGCGCGGGTTACTGCCTGGCGAATCCACCAGGTGGCATAGGTGCTGAATTTGTGGCCGCGCTGGTATTCAAACTTCTTGGTGGCACGGATAAGACCAATGTTGCCTTCCTGAATGAGGTCAAGGAAGGGTACACCACGTCCCATGTATTTTTTGGCAACGCTGATGACCAGGCGAGAGTTGGCTGTAATGAGATGGTCTACAGCTTCTTCACCATCCTGAATTTCAGCCTGAAGTTGCAGGAGTTTCTTCATGCTGTGTGTGCCCTTGGCTAATTCCTGGCGGGCTTCGCGGCCTCTTTCAATCCGTTTGGCAAGCGCGACCTCTTCTTCAATGCTGTTGAGCAAGTCAACCCGGCTCACTTCTTTGAGGTAAAGCCCGATGGTGTCATCAGTATCAATGTTGGCTAAATCATCGCCATTGGAGACGATATCCGCCAAATCTTCTGCGTCAGGTTCTTCGTCAAACTCTTCAGTTTCTGAAAGATCGATATCTGATGGATCTTCTTCAGCGTTGCTTTCTTCTACATAACTAATGCCTGCGTTTTGTAAGTTTAAAATGATTTCGTCAATCTGGTCGGGTTCAATCTCCGCTTCCTGTAAAAAGGTCAGGATTTGGTCATAGCTGACCCTGCCTTTTTTTCTGCCCAATTCAATTAAGCGGCTGATTGTTGTCGTTACAGGGTTTTCATCCATGCCCGATCTTTTTGTTATTCTTGCCATTCAGTTTTGCACCTTTTTCGATGATAAATAGATTCACACTGCTGATAGAGTACAATATTTTTTCGAGAAATACAAGTTTTTGGGATGAAAGAATTGGCTTTAGAGCAAATTGCGCATAGATAAAATTAAAAATCTCCTCCAGTAGTCGCATATGTGGCAGCTGTGTTTGACCACCCTTGTTCTTACTGATAGAATCGGACTATCGATTGAGGAATGTTGTGTACCTAAAAAAAACAGTAAACATCTGGCTGCCCATTTTAATTCTCTTGGTGCTTGTCGGCGCTACTTTCCTGAACATCCATTTGTCTGAACGTTTTGCCTCAGAGGATGGCTTTGCCACGCGTTACATGGCCGCAAAACACTGGATGAAAACGGGGCTGTCTCCTTACAGTCAAGAAACATTCGACGCGACATTGGAGCTGGTTGGGGAAACATCGCCAAGGCCAGAAAGTCTGGATAAAGGTCATTTTATTGATCCGGCTAATTATGTTCTTTTTTACATTCCTTTAAGCTTTTTACCCTATCCAATCGCGAAAGCCATCTGGATGACTGTTATCGAGCTTTCGATTGTCTTAAGTGCCTGGCTATGCCTAAAGATTGTGCGGCTGGAGCTTAGCTTTGTTGAGTCATTGTTGATGAGTCTGGGGGCGCTTTTCTTTTATCCGAACCTTAAGATGATTCTCACAGCCAGCGTTCTACCTTTTTATTTAGTATTAATTCTCTGGGCTATTTGGCTGGCGATGAATAAGCAAGGTCGGATGGCTGGTGTGCTTTTCTTCGTGGCATTTCCAATGTTGCCAATCAGCTTTTTTATCGCCCTGTTTTTTATGATCTGGTTGGGTGCCAGACGGGATAACGCGCTTACAACAATCTTTTTTGTTGGGATAGTGTTTATGGGGCTTATCGGCATCATTTTATTCCCGAATTGGATTGCTGAATGGTTTGAGGCTTATTTGTTACTTTATCCGAGATTTACCTGGATTGATACGCCTTTGATGCGCGTAGGTGAATTGTTTCCAGGGGCAAGTCAACAAATTTCGATTGGTTTGCATGTGATTACCATTATCTTTTTGTTTGTGGAGTGGTACGGTTTACCTTCAAAAGAACAGCGTGGTTTACAATGGAAACTGAGCATGACGATTCTTTTGCTCTATTTGCTCAATCCCCTGAAACCGCTGAATTATATGATTTTATTGTTCATTCCACTTTTCGCTGTTTACAAGTATTTAAACGAAAAATGGCGAGTGGGTGGTAGAATCATTACTTGGTTGAGTTTTCTCGGAATCGGAGTTGTTTATTGGTTCAATGGATTCGCCCAGGAGACTTTTGTTTCGACTGAATCAACGCTTATCATTTTATTATTGGCTTTGCTTTGTATGCTTGGTTTGCAATATTTTAGATGGTGGGCGTTAAAAAGCTCAAACGCACTTATTGAAACTATCTAACGGAGGTTTATTATGGCTAAGAAACGAATCGGTATTTTTACGGGTGGTGGTGATGTGCCCGGCTTGAACATCGCGATTAAATCCGTGGTGTTAAATGCGTATGAAGATGATTATGAGGTTATTGGCATTCGTCGTGGTTGGGGCGGTTTGCTGAATTATGAGATTGGCAATCAAGCCTCTCATGATTTGTATATCCGGCCACTCACGCCTGCTACGGTCAGAAGAGTTGACCGGAGTGGTGGCACTTTCCTGCATACCTCACGCACAAATCCCTCGCATGTTCGTCCAAACGCGGTACCAGAATTCCTAAAGAACTCATCAAAGGGTAAATTAAATAAAGAAACTGGCGCTATGGATTATACCGAGCATATTCTTGAAGTACTGGAACATCTGGGAATTGATTCATTAATTACGATTGGTGGCGATGATACCTTAAGTTATTCTGTGCATTTGCATAAAACCGGTTTTCCGGTTGTGGGCATTCCTAAAACGATGGATAATGATGTGCTCGGAACGGATTACTGTATTGGTTTCTCTACCGCGGTGACTCAGGCTGTATCGATGATTACCCATTTTAGAACCTCCGTTGGATCGCATGAACGCATTGGTGTTGTAGAACTCTTTGGACGCAATTCCGGTGAAACCAGTTTGATTACAGGGTATTTGAGTTACGCGGATCGTACCGTTATCTGTGAGGTACCTTTTAACTTTGTTGAACTAAGTGAGATGTTGGCTAAAGATAAAAAGGATAGTCCCTCGCATTATTCGATTTGTGTCATCTCAGAAGGCGCGGTCACGGATAGTGGCTTGATTGTTGAATCCGGTGAAGAAGACGCCTATGGTCATAAGAAATTGGGTGGCATTGGCGATCTGCTTTCAGAACAAATCAAAATATTGACGGGCAATAACACCATGTATCAAAAACTGGGCTATTTGCTGCGCAGCGGTCCGGCAGACATGCTTGACCGTATGGTCGCGATGAACTACGGCGCGTTGGCGATGCAAATGACCAAGCGCAGAGATTTTGGCAACATGGTTTCTATTTTGGATGGTAACTATACTGAAGTTCCACTTGAGATGGTGACCAGTGGCAAGCGTCATGTGGATATTGATGCCTATTATGATGTTGCCAACTATCGTCCGAAGATCAAAAATATCCTCGGTTTACCGATGTTCTTGCATTAAAGTGTCTGTTGAAAATCAAGGCGTTGACAGCGAGCGCTACACCCTGATACCCAGGGTGTTGGTGTTTGCTGTCAACGAAAGTGGTAAGGTGCTTTTGCTTCAAGGCGCGCCAGACAAGAAAATTTGGCCGAATAAGTGGAATGGGATTGGGGGGCATGTGGAGCAAGGCGAATCGGTTTTGCAGGCTGCGCACCGTGAGTTTCTTGAAGAAAGCGGTTTAAGTGCTAAACGCATGCAGTATTGCGGTCAGGTCGTGGTAGATACCGGTAGTAAACCGGGCATCCTTTTTTTTGTCTTTAAAGCCAAGCTGTTGGGAGGAAGTCAGCAAGAATCCGCGGAAGGGCAATTGGGGTGGTTTAAACAAAAAGAGGCCATAAAACTTGATCTGGTAGAGGATCTTTATACCCTTATACCAATGGTCATGCGACAAAGACCGGGGGCAAAACCGTTTTGGGGATTGTATT
>Ga0123334_1003089_pt1 | contig 18373 bp, 10 predicted proteins | sample BiotimSIPDNA_FD_89706 | JGI IMG/M metagenome (GOLD analysis project Ga0123334, IMG submission 89706) | Anaerobic biogas reactor microbial communites from Washington, USA - Biogas_R1 time_0 SIP DNA | ecosystem: Engineered > Bioreactor > Anaerobic > Unclassified | place: Washington, USA... | reverse complement strand
TTTTCATCTAGCGTTAACATCACTTCATATAAATAATTATCATTAGGTTTAACTAACACTTTCTCACCTGGTGTTCCTAAAAATACCATCTTTAAAGTGTTTTTTTCTTCTCTTTCTTCTTCTGTAATATCACGATAGAAATAAGCCCACCCATGACCATCAGATTTAGTAAACTTAACTTCCACTTCTTCGCCATATGTAAACTCATAAACACCTGCATCATTAGAAACATAATTATTATTAATGCCTTCTAAAACCGGTGGTATTTCAGGTTCTTCGTAATATCTTAAAATAGCCTCTGTAATCTTTAATGTTCCAGAAACACCAATTTCTCCACCTGGATTTACAAATAAAATTAGACTCAACGTTTCATCTAACTCATAAGAATATAAAATAATACCCTCATCATCAGCTGTTAAAATAAGTTCGTGTTCATTTTTATCATTCGGTTTAAACATTACTTTAACGCCCGGAGTTGTTTCAATTCTCATGTCGATAGTATTAAAGCTATGAACGGCATTAGGGAAATTAATTGCTTGAGCCATATAACCTGAAACATCAGTATAGGTGACAATTAAATTACCACTTTCATCTATGGTTGATGTATAGCCTAACATCAGATTAAATTCAAGTTCTCTAAAGTCATAACGGTATTCTAAAACCGCGTTTAGAATTTCAAATGAACTTGCAACAGGAGCTACGCCACCTTCAGCAAATAATAAAATTTCATTAAATGATTTACTTGCAAACTCAGCTTGTCCTAATCCTTCAGCGTCAAATGTAACCCATTTTTCAATGCCATTAACTTTTACTAAAACTTGTTTTTCAGGGGTTCCTTTTAACTCAATCTTAAAATAGTTATAATCTTTTAATTTAGGATAAGTATTTAGATCAACTCTCATTGTTGTCCATTCAAGTCCGGCCGGTTTATCATAAATTACCTTAATAATAGAATCAATTTGCTCAAATGTATAAACACCATCGCCAGAATCGATTAACTCTTCAACTACAATTTGATGGTTTAATTCTTCAACTGGAATTGAAAAAGCTGGTTTTACATATTTTAAGCCCGACTCAACAATTGTTAAAGTCCCTGTTCCTAGTTCGTTTGGTTTAACAAAAACCATTATTTTGACAATCGGCTCATCAATATATTTTTCATATATAGCTTCACCATTTTCATCTAGAGTTAACATCATTTCATATGCGCCTTTGTCATTTGGTTTAACTAAAATTATGTCTCCTGCAGTTCCAGAAAATACCATCTTTAAAGTGTTTTGTCCTTCTCTTTCTTCTTCTGTAACTTCACGATAGAAATATGCCCATTCTTGCGTTGCAACTTTAGCAAAATCTACTTTAGTTGTTTCTTCATAAGTAAATTCATACACACCTGCATCATTAGAAACATAATTGTTATTAATACCGACTAAAACTACCGGTGGATTGACATCAAAATAGACATCATAGAGTAAAATTTCTCCGGTTGCATTGGCAGATTTTGCATGATCGGCAAAGATGAGAACATGCTTAATAGTTTTTAATTCAGCAGTAGTTAATCCTGTAAGATCAATTGAAACTTCTTCTCTATCACCGCTAAAAACTAATTCTTTTTCGATTGGAGCTCCATCAAGTTCAAGTTTAAATAAAGCTTTTTTATTTTTTTCTCCTTGAACATCGAAAACTAATCTTTCAAATTGTGATAAATCGCTATCTTTAACATACGCTATTGCTAATGCCCAATCCTGACCAGCGTCTTTCTTTTTGTATGTTAGTTTAGTATATTCAGCTAATTTTTCAAATGTATAAACAGCATCACCGAAATCACGCCAGTTTCCAATTTTGAAAACTTCATCTGTTCCATTGTAAATATTATAGACAATTGGATCATCAATTGTATAATCTGCTGTCAGATAAGCATCTAATATTTCAAATGTTCCTTGCGTATTAGAAACACCAGCATCACCAAAGATTAAAACTCGACTAATAGTTTTCTTTTGTTCGGCTGTTAGTGAGGTAAAATCAATCGCAATTTCTTGTTCGTCGCCGTTTAGAACAACACTAGATTCAATTTCTCCACCAGTATATTCAAATTTAGCGACAATTTTCGGGCCTGCGGTGCCTTTAACTCTAAAGATCATATAATCAAAACCGCTAAAATCACCTTTAATTAAGGTGTAGAAAAACGCCCATGAATAATCAGAACCTTTTTTATCAAAACTTACAACCGCTTTTTCACCGATATACTCAAATTCAAAAATAGGTTCTTGATCAGTGTTAGCTTCATTGTTAGTCCACTTAGAATTAAAGTGAAATTCATCAGCTACTCCATCATATTCATGAATGTTTGAAGGGATATTGTAAAAATCAGTTTGAATAACATAATTGTCTGCTAATTCGTTAATAAACATTAGCTTAGTGATTCTAACATTCCCGTCTTGCTCGGTTTTTCCTGGGGCAGCAATAATTCTAATTGTTTTAACCTTACTTAAGAAGGCACTATCATTTCTTAGGTCCCATTCATATTTCGCGCCCACTTTTGGTACATATAAACTAACTTTCTTAGATTCTGTGCCGTTTTCATTTTCCAAAATAATCGCAATAGATCCAGAACCTTCTACATCAATTAAAAGTGTTTTAAAGTCTTTTAATCCCTTAACCGACTTAGTTATCGAAGCATCTTCTTCTAAGCCTTTCTCATAATCAAATGCTAACGCCTTCTCATCATTTTGAGAAATTATATAATCAGTATGACCACTGAATCCTGATAAAACGTTTAATTCGGTCGGTTTTTTCTGACATGCGTTTAATCCGATTATTCCTGCAACAATAACTCCTATAAATAATAATAATTTTACAGTTCTTTTCATATTTTTCCTCCTTGTAAAATATTGAATTTAACTTATTAATTAACACTCTTGGTTAATTCCAAAATAATTTCAAATCAATTAAAATATGACGTTATTAAAATTTGGGACCCAATTTAATTTTAAATACGTCAAGATACTAAACCTATAAGTTGGTCTAGCTCACCTGTATTTCTACAAAACAAAGAAATAATTCTAAATTTTGTAATTCGTCATGTTTTCATAAAAACCATGCTCCCTTTCTATAATTAATATTTAACAATAATTTGGTTATCGTTTGTTAAATCCGATTTTTCTATTTTATAAAACTCTTTGTTAAATGCACTTAATTCAGCATTCACATGCTTATCGTTAATTGTAAGTGATTTTAAATCAGCTTTAATATATTGAATCATTATCTTTTTTCCATTTAAAACAAATGTTATTTTTAAGTTGGAAAGTTTAGCCGGCAAAGCTGGTGAGATGATTAAAGAATTCTTTTTAATTTGAATTCCTAAAAAATTGGTTACTAGTTGATTTATATAAATTCCTGGGCCACTTGAATATATTCGCCAACCACCTTTAAAATTTATTTTATTTTCTTTTAATAAATGATAATTATTTTGAGCCTCATAACGATTAATAAAATTAGCGTCACTCGATGAAAAGTAAGCATTAGACTGTCTAGTTTCCATCAGCTTAGAATACTTATTTAAACCGATTGGATTAACAATGTTAAAGGCTTTATAAGCGTCTTTACCATCATTTATTAATAACAAGGATTCAATCCTTCTAATGTGTGCATGAACATACATTATGCCAATTTCACGGCCGAAGTTGGTGGCAGTTTCCGCTCTTTGAAAATAAGTTTTTCTTCCTTCTTGATATAAAACTGGTTTTTCCATCAAGTGGTATCCATCAGCAAATTTTAAATTTTCCTCAACCAATTTATTAATAGATGGAAGGTTATTAAAAGAAATTAAATTACTTATAATCGCTTGGTTATAAGCTATTAAACGGTATTTTAAACCAATCTCATTTTCCTTTGGATGAAATAATAAAGTCTTTTTTTTATTAAAAATTACAAATCCCGCTGGTTTTTCTTCAAAACAGATGTATTTTAAATAATCTTTTTTAAGTTTTACTTTATAATCGTTTAAATCTAATTTAAGTGCCTCATAATTAGTAAGATTTTTAGAAAGCAAATCAAGGGCTTGATATAAGAGGGCCGAAGTCCAGCCACTTACCATTTTTTCGTTTAGTTCATAATTAGATGGTTGTAAGGTATCGTTCCAATCACCGCCACCATATTTGGGTAATGAGGTTGTTGGGATTTGATTTCGTTTTAAATTAGAAATCAATCGCGCTAAATGTTCTTTAATTGGACTTAAGTTAGTAAAAGTCATCGATTCAAATTTCACATATGAAACTTCTTCTTCTAAAATCTTTTCATCATTTGTATAATTTAAATATTGCCCAAGTGCTAGTAACGGCCACACAATAATATCAGCATGGGAATCGCTAGCTCTTATTTTGTAATATTCGTCAAACATAAACCATTGTGGAAAATTGCCGTCCATTTGACTATTTTCACTTAGATATTGATTATTAAAAACTTTTAATATAATCTTTTTAGCTTTCTCAAAATGTCCAAGTGCTAAGAATAGTTCTAACGGTCCTTGTAAAACATCTCTTGTTCCCCAAGCGGCTCCATTATATTGTTCTAAACCGTGCGGTTGATAATAATGAATAAGTGCGTTATGGGTATACCAATATAACAGATGATTATAACGATTAAAATCATTATCAATTTTAAATTTTAAATGATTGGTAAAGTTTAAATATTCTTTTTTAAAATCTATTTTTGAATCTTCAAATGAACTATATTCGCAATTACAAAAATCTTCATAAACCCCTTCAATAACTAATTCTAAATCACTTCTAAGGTATCTCATCGCGATAATACCAGGCAAATCAAAACCATGAAGTTTAGTAAATTCGTATTTATCTGATTCTATTCCAAACTTTATATTTGCTAAAACTTGATTCATCAATGAGTTTTTACTTGGATAAAATACTAAATCAAAATTATCATCATAGCTAATATCGCCTTGATCTTCATTGCTATTCATTAAAATTTGATGTGTAACAATGAAATCATACTTAATTTTATTGTGAGATTTAAATGTTAAATGGTTTTTTAAATGACCATATTCCATATAAGATGTTATTTCAATTAAATCATCGTCGAACTGGTAATACCATTTAGAATAATTAAAACTCATTTCAAAATAAGAAGGAATATTTAAAAGTTGATATTCGTCATCTTTTTTAAGCCAAATTCTTTGTCCGGTTAAACTATTAGTAACTATTTGATTACGATTAACTGATAAAAATTTATTAAAATTGGTATTTCCTAAAACAAAGTGTGAGTTAAAAATTCCGTTCATCCAATTAGTTGAAGATGAAATATTAGTTTCGGCAACAAAATTACCGGTTAAAATAATGTTACCAGTGCTTCTTTCTTGAATTAATTCTTTTTGTTGTAAAACGATATGGCTATGGTCTTTTGTAAAAAACGATAGTAATTCTCCTTCATCACTATATTCGGGATTTAAAATTTCATATCCCTTAGGTTTATTGATTTTATTACCATTGAGTACTTGATAAATAAAGGGTGATTTCACTACTTTATTTAGTTTCGGCAAGCTTTTATCTAATATATTTCGATCATTATAGGAAACCATGAAATCTATAGTTTTATCCAAAACCAATTTAGTTGGACTAGTTTGTAAAGCAATATAAGCTGATTCTCCTTGTCTGATTCGATTAGGTAAATCCAAATATAAATATTGTGGTATGCGATTATATTTATAATTTAACCCAAAGAAATCAAGTCCATCGGTTGAAAAACCTTTTATATTATGGTTAGAAGTTATTTTTAAATTTTGGTAATTGCCTTGGTTTTGAGTAATAGATAATTCTTGGTTGTTAAATCTATAGTCTAGATATTGCGCTGTATATGCTTCGCTATTTAAAATTGCGTTAATATCAGCCAACCCAATATCTTGAATATAAAATAGTTCAATATCATCACTTATCTTATTTAAACAACTAAATTTATAGCGCCAACCAAAATCACTAATAATTAAATCAAGTTGATAATCTAATTCTAAAAAAGAACCACGATAACTTACATGATTGTCGTTAATCATAAACAATGAAGGCGACTGGATACCAATTAATTTGGTAACTCCTTTGTTTTTTATTCTTAGATAGATATTTGAATGGCCGCCATCAATCAAATTGCCGCGATACATATTAATTTGATTATGTTTATGGGTGATTTGATAAATATCTCCGCTTTCAAGAAAACTAAAAACAATTTCATTTCCGACGTTTATTAACTTTTGAGTTCCTCTTAAAATCATTTTTCCTCCTTATGCTGATGCGCGATATATTACTTCATGTTTAGGATCGCCTATTTCTAAAAATTTAGAAGTTTTTAAGTAATTTATTAAAGATTTCGCAACATCATGACCCCACTCTGTATGATTAATCGCAATCGTAGTAAGTTGAGGTTCAACATGCCTAGTCCATAAAATATTATCAAAACCACAAATGGCCATATCTTCTGGTATTTTATAGCCCTGTTTTTTCATTTCTTCCATTAGACCAATCGCCGTCTCATCATTTGCGCAAAACATTAAATCTGGCAAGTCTTCTTTAGTTAGTTTTTGGCCAATTGCAATCCCTGATTCATAAGTAAAATCACCTTTATAGATAATTGGTTGTAAGTTTTTGGTTTTTAGGGCTTCTTTGTAACCTTCTAGTCGCCCAAGTGCATTGTATGAATCATTTGGACCAGTAATCATAGCAATTTTTTGATATTTTTTTTGCATTTGCAAAATAAAATTATAGACGATTTCTTGATTATTAATAATCGATCTTGAGATATTATCGCCTTCTAAATCTCGATCTAATAATATAACCGGATAATTTGATAAAGAATAATTGATTAAAACCTCATCTTTTATATGTGAGTCAAAAATGATTGCCCCATCAATTTGTCTTTGATTAATTATTTTTTCCGATAACGAGCCACTTGAAACTAATAAATTGTAGCCTTCTTCTTGGGCAGCTTTATTCATCCCCTCTAACACCTCTGAAAAAACCGGACCTGAAAAACCATAAATAAAAACGCCAATGTTATTAGTTTTTTTGGTTTTCAGTTGTTTAGCTGCTGCATTAGGATGATAGTTTAACTTTTTAGCTGCTTTAAAAATTTTATCCTTAAGTTGATCGCTAACATTCCCTTTTTCATTTAATGCGCATGAGGCGGTAGAAATTGATACTCCCGCTAATTTTGCTACATCTTTAATAGTCGCACTCATTATAGCCTCCTAAATCCAAGCCTTTCAAATCCCTTTTGGATTAATTCATGTTCGGTAATTAATTTTTGAATTAAACCCGATAATACTAAATTGGAAAAAATTAATTCCATTCCTTTATTAAAAGCATAATAACGGTTACTAACCCAATTTATTCTTAAGTTAAATGAATCAAAATAGCCGTATTTACCTTTAATTTGATAGTCATCAAATTTATTTAGAGTAACTTCGGAAATTTCTTTTAAAAATGGCAAACTACTAACAATGGCTGACGGACAATAAGTTCCATCCGGATAATTTAAGTGACAGTAATTCGGCTTTGGCCCATATACTCGGTAACCTCTTGGTGAATCAGAAGCGGTTGCACCCCAGCCATATTCTTTTAAATTGGGGTCTGTGTGATTTTTTATTGAAGATAAATAATTAGCTGTTATAGCGTTTTTCGCATTGCTAAACCAATTAACATTATTCTCATCAACATACTTGCTAAAATCTATAAACCCAATTGGTAATTGATAAACAAATAAAGCATTTCCTGGTGTATGATAAAAATCGTAATTTTCAACTTTTATAAGGCGTCTTTCAAAGCCATTATATAAAGCTTTGGCTTCGTTAACATTATCAGTTATGCCAGCAAACAAGGGATAAACTATCAATGCTTCGCTAAACATATGCCACTGATAAATATAACCTGGCTTGTTTTCTACATAATCTCCATCTTGGTCCGGATTATAAGACATTCGAAAACATTTTTTACCTTGGTAATCAAATATTAAGTTTTGAAAATTAAACCTGCTGATAAAATAGTTAACTAAATTTGAAACTTCAAAATTTTTATAATAATTATCGGCCGCTAACATACCTAGAAAAGCAATCCAAGTATCAATCGTTGAATATTCGTTTTTTTTATGTCTTAAGCCATTATTTAAATCGATAAAATGAACAAACATCCCTTGAAAATGATCAATGCCTTTCAAGTTTTTTAACGTTTTAATCGTTATCTCTAAAGCTTTGCTTTTGCTTAAATAGCCTCTTTCGGCTCCGATGATTAGGGCTGGAAGAAAAAAACCAATTCCAGCTATAGTTGCTACATTTGCTTGACTATGGTCTTTAGTTAAACCATAAGTTTTATTAGTTTCATTAAAACTAGTAAAATCCATAAAGTAGTTGTAGGCATCTTTTTCAATTTGTAGTAATTTCTCGTCCATAATTTTTTTTGTCTAATTTTTGTCCTTTGCAATATTTAATTTTTCTAAGCCTCTTGTTATATGAGGACTTCTCATAACTAACTTCCAAATATATTCACTAACATAATTTTCTAACATAACTAAGGTGTTTCCTTTATCAATTCCTACATAATCACTAGAATACCAAGCTTTAGTATATGTATCGTTTTCTAATCTTCCAAGATTAAAAGCAGATTTTAAACCATATTCGCCATAGAGTAACTGATTGTTATAGTAGTTATTTAGGGCTAGTTTAGCTTCTTCTGGTAAAAAATTTATCGAAGCAACTGCCGCATATGGTGCAACAGTTCCATCAAATGTATAATTTTTGGCCAGTGGTAAACCATATGCTTTATATCCATTTGGTCCATCACTAGCTGAGACACCCCATGAGTCTATTCCTAAACCCTTATAAAGGTTGCTATTGTCAATTGCAAAACCGTATTGAGCTTTGCTGGCTTCAACTGAATTGTCAAACCAATTAATATTATTTTCATCATACAAATCTCTAAAATCAATATATGCTTGTGAGTATTGATAAATAAATAGTGAACCATTATAAGTATATAAATAATTTTTGGTATTATATTGGGGATTAGAACTATAGGCTCTGCCTTGATAGGAAAGCCTGGAGTTCATAGCCATAATATTATATGGTGTAGCACCAACTGAATGTTTTAATGATCCCGCCCCTAATATATACATCATCAGTTGTTCAGCATAATGATCCCAAGTACCTTGATGAATATTTTCTTCAGGTTTATAACTCATATAAAATTGATTAGTCTTTTTATTTAAATACCAATTCCAATCAATCCGGTCAATTAATTTATCGGCTCTATTTAATATTTCACCACCAAAATACTCCCCAACAACAATTAAGCCTAAAGCTAATAAGGCAGTATCTATTACAGAGACCTCACTACCACCGACTCTTTTAGTCGTTCTAATATTGACAAAATGGAAATAAAAGCCATTATAATTATCCATGTTTTCTAAAGTTGTTAGGGTTCCTTTAATAATCTCTTCAGCTGCTTCTTTAGTTATATAACCATTTTCAACACCAATTACCCAAGCGGTTAGTGCATAACCGGTACTAGCAATTGATGAAAGATCAGGATTACTAAATCTATCTCTAGCCAAACCATATCCAGCACTTCCCTCATCTAAATTAGTAGTTTCATAGAAAAAGTTAAATGAACCCTTCATCTCATTTTCTATGTTAGTAGTTTTTTGATTGATTATTTCCCGTGGAATATGTTCTTTTGTTTCAAATCTTGTACATCCTGTTAAAACAAGTAACAATAAAAATAATAAACTAAGAATTCTTTTCATTTTATTCACCAGTAATTCCCGCTTTATCAATTCCTTCAATAAATTGTTTTTGAAGGATGAAGTAAACTATTAATAACGGTAAAATAATTAATAAAGTTGCCGACATTGTCGTTCCTTCATTAATTAAGTTATCATCACCAAAAACTTTTTCGTAAGCCGAGTTAAAGTTTAATAACTTAAGTAATAAGGTGTCATATTTGCCACCTCCCATAAATAAAGATGCAAAATAAGTTTCATTCCAATACCAAACAAAAGAAAATAAAAAGACAGTAATAAAAGATGGTTTGGAAAGCGGAACCGCAATTCTAAAATAAATATAGGCTCTTGAGGCACCATCAATTTGCGCTGCTTCGTCTAATACTTTAGGAATCATTTTATAAAATTGATAAAATATTAAAACGAAAATCGCCGAATAAAGACCTTGTCCTAAACTTGCTGGTAATAAAACCGACAACAGATTATTAATTAATCCCATCTCTGTATACATAACATATCTAGGAATCATTGTAACTTGTGGTGGTATTATATATGTTGCTATTAACAAGGCCATAAATAATTTTTTACCTTTAAATTCAAATCTAGCAAAACCATAACCAATAAATGAAGCTACAATTGTTTGTAATAATGCCGGTAGGAGAGTTACTAAAAGCGTAGTACCAAAGGTTTTAAAATAATTCAAGGTTCTAAATGCTTCACGGTAACTTCCTAAATATAGTCTTGATGGAACATAACCGATTTGCGGATTTAAAAGATCTTCTAAGCTTTGAAAACTGTAACTAACCATATGTAATAAAGGATAGACAAAAACAAACCCAATCGAGATTAACAATAAATAAATTATTAACTTAAAAATTAAGCCATCAGTAAACCTAACCCCTAATATAAAACGTCTTGCTTTACCTAAGGCTTTTTCCCTCTTAATGTTTGACATATCTTTTGTCCTCTTTTTCAAAACGGTTTTTCCAAGGTTGAGCAATTAATAACGCAATTAAACCTAAAACTAAAGCAACCAAAATAAAGTAAATCCAAGCTAAAGCTGAAGAATAACCATATCCAGTTGTAAACATATTGCCACGAATTATTTTTAAGGCTTCGTTATTGGCAAATGTTGATAACATTACTATCGTATAAATTGATGAGACTAAAATAATTGGTCTTAAAGCTGGTAAGGTTATTTTCCAAAAAGATTCCCATGGGCTTGCCCCATCTATTTCTGCTGCTTCATAAACTTCACGATCAATTTTTTGAAGTCCTGCCAAAAATAAAACGATTTGAACACCTGAAAACCATAAAATAATGATCATTTTTTCTAATATAAGTTCAATTGGTCCACTTAAAAAGGCAGGCAAAATATTTTTGATGTTTTCAACCATCGCGCTACTAGTTAAAGATGATGTATTGTCACCACTTTGACTAATTAGTTTGTCAATTACTGGACCTGAAGAAATAATTACTGGCAGAAAGAATACCGCTCTAAAAAATCCTCTTCCTTTGATTTTTTGATTAAGAAGCATCGCAATAATCATAGAAATAATTATTATTAACGGTAAATAAATTGCTACATCTAATAAATAGTTTCCTAATGCGGTTAAAAAAATTGGGTCACTAGTAAAGGCGTCAATATAGTTTTTAAAACCTGAAAAGGTTGCAATTAAGCCCTTTTCACCATCGATTATAATATCGTTAAAACTATAATAAAATGATGCGAAAAGCGGAAATAGGTTCAACAATAAAAATCCTATTATCCAAACCATTATAAATGTATATCCAGCCAATGCTTCTCTTTTTTTATTTGTAAGTTTTCTTTTCATCAGTAATCACCTACCAAATAATCATTAGCTTTAACTATAATTACACCATCGGTATAGTTATTAGCACTATAATTTACATAAATAACTTTGTTATTAGAATATTTAACTTGATAAACTCCTAAAGCTAAATAATTTCTTTCAACAATATAAGCTCCAGTTACATATTTTAAAGCTTGATTGACATAATCATATTGCCAATTAATTACTTCTTTCCAATCGTGATACCGTGAAGTGTAGATATTTTTAGAGCCTGTCTTTAATAATTTATGAGATGATTCATAAGTTATATAAAAAGATGGCCACACATTATATTCAATTAATCTTAAAAGTTCATTTTGGCTATTGGCAAAAAAGTTTGAATGTCTGCCATAAATTTCACTAAATCCTGATAATACAATTGGAATGAAAGGAATAGTATCATCAAAAATTGGGCTATTGCTGTTATAAAGTTGCGTATTAAAAATAACATCTGCATTCCAACCATACGAATAGGAATTATAAACAGCAGTATTATCGAAAACCTCAATCATTTCTTGATAGTTTTTAATCGCTTCTTCCCTAGTTAAACCACCACTCGAATAACTAGAAAAAACTTCATTTCCAATTACTTCCAAGGCAATATTTAAAATACCCATCGCTTGATATTTCTCATAATCACTATTTAATTTAGATAGTGAATAATCAGGTCTTAAAGCACTATATGAAGCATAATTATTTCGATTATAATTAGTAATTAGTTCATAATTTACTTTTTTTGCTAGATGCGAATAATTATAATCGCTACCGTGTTCAAAACCTTGAGCGTAATTTATCGCAAAATAAAGTTTAACTTTATCAAGTTCATTTAGCTTTTCGATATCACTAATACTACCTAAAATTTTTGCTAGTGTCGGTTTCCCAGGTGCTGTATTCGTATAACCGCCATTTTGAAATCCATGATAACTAATTGTTAAATCCAAATCTAAATCATTTATAATTTCTTCTAACTCTTTTAAGGATGTCATTTTTATTACTTGATCCTTAAAAAATCCCGGTTTATTTTCCGCTCCTAAAACATCAAGGTGTAGACTAATATTGTCTTGAGCTGGCAATAAATCATTTTCAGTTTTTTCCAAATAAGCTCTCCGATATTTATTAGCAATTCCAACATAATTTGCCTGATCGTTGTTTAAAAATAAATACTTAATTTTTATATCAAAATTATGAGCTTTTTCAGTTACAGCTTTTATTATGTTTGTGCCTGATTGATTCATTTTTCTAGAATAATTATGACGATAATTAAACGATAGTTGGAAGCTTGATATTTGCAGACGCTCCGGACTTGAAAAACTGGCTGTAAAACTCGCATAACTTGCTCCACTATCAATAATTGTTAACATCGCATTTTGATTAGTACCATGAACGACTCCAAACATATTGGCTGTTAAGGTCGGTTCTGGAATTAAAACCCCTTCTTCATTTTTGATTTCACTTAATGAAACACTTCCACTCAATCCTTGATCATTACCATAAAATCTTCCTAAATAAGTACCCTTACCTTCAGAATTATTAAATCTAATTAAACTACCTACTCCTTCTGGTATTAATAAATAACCAGATTCCATACGGTTACGTTTAATCGCCCCCATATAAGGATAAACATTAATGTTTTTAAGTCTAAAATTGGTAGGTTCAACATTTCCTAATTCTTCAATTTCATCATAAGGAATTGAAACCTCAACCCCATCATCAGTTAAAATTACTTTTAACTTTAATTTAATCTTTGATTCACCAAAATACAAGTTCGCTTGAAATCCGTGTTCGATTATTTCTGAACTGATCGTTGAAGCTGAATTTGAAAAAATAGTTTCTTCATAAAAATCATCAATTGTACGGTAATAATAGATCGTAACTGGCGAATTAACTCTTCTTTTATTTGGTTGAGAAATAATATTATCGCCTTCATCAACTAACTCAGGGTATAAATAATTACCATTTTCATCTTGATCCAAATACTCAGTAAACAAAGACGAACCCCAAATATAATTTGTTACTTTATCGATAATTCTAATTGATAAATCGGCTTCTTTGTAATATAAAACAAAATTAATATTTTCATCAACTAACTGATAACCATCAATAGTTACAAAAGGATTTGAAATTAAAATGTCTTGATCATCTTCTTGGGTATACTTATTAGATTTTAAAGCGGCAGTTGAGGCTGGTCTACCGTCAATATTAACCTCATCGCTATATTCAACATGTGCTGCTGATATAACAACAGCTACTAAAATGACAATTAAACATGCGGTAAAAATAGCACTAACTCGTTTGACCACGACTAACCACCTCCTTAATAATTCCATAGATAAATTCATAAAACTGATTAAACAATATATAAATAATAATTAAAATCACCGCGATAATAATCATCGTAAAAATTGTTAATAAAAGATTTTTGATTAGGTCTTTAAGAGAATAATCATGAACCGATTTAATTGCCAAAACCACTAATAAGACTGACCAACCAATTAAAATACCATTTGTAAAAGAATATATAAAGGCTTCATTTAAAGTAAAATATCGACTTACTATCGCTAGTGGTAAACTGCCAATAATATATGGAAGTAAAGCATAAGCGGTAGAGACATAAATATCTCTAAACCAGCCAATACCATCTGAAAGAGTTGCAATCAAATAGTTTGAAAAAACGAATAAAACAATTACTCCCACACTAATTCCAATTGTTCTTAAAATACTATAACTTTCTAAACTACCACTTCTAAAAATGAATGAAGTAAAATAAAACGATAAAATTGACACCAAAATAAATAGTCCATATAAAATGGTTGCCGACCAATAAGAACCCTTTCTTGCCTGCTTAATGTCATAGAAAGTATCGATTGGATGTTTAAACACTTCTTTGCCAATTTTTAAATCTCTTATCAATTTATATTGATTGCTTTTATTATTAAACCTTCTAATCGGATCATAAATCCCAAACTTATTATCAACAAGTTTTAAAACTTTTACCATTGCAAACAAAACAATTATACCTAAAATTACATAGACTAAATAAGATTGCATCCAATTATATCTAATTTGCCAAAATGAATCGCTATAACCTTGAATATCTCCAGCTATTTCAAAATACTCAGCTGCACCCTTATAATCTTTTAGACGATATAGCCCTTGTCCAATTGATGAATTTGCTAGGGCGAACATCGTGTTTTTCTTTAATACTTCTTCCCATAAACCAACATCATATTTACCTTCTTTATAAGAATTAATACCTTCATGGACTAATTCGGTGAAGTCGGTTTTCTCTAAATATTCTAAATTATTTGTAGCTTGATCTAAAACATATAAATTGGAATTAGAGTCTACTGCAATTGCAACCGGAGTTTGAAAAACACCTGGTCTTTTTGTATCAGTTGATTTTAATTTTCCTCCAAATGAAAAAATCAAATTACCAAAACTGTCATATTCTTGGATTACACCCGAACTAGATAATATATATATATTGTCATGATTACCAATTGTAATACTTTGTAATTCGGTTAAAGAAATATTAATATTTAATCTATCTTCAGAGGCAATATTAAATTTTTTAACTTGTTTTGAAGGAGTTTTACTAATCGTATAAACCGAGCCCTTATCATCAATTGCCACATTATCTGGCGATGGTGGTAAGGTACTAGCTTGACGGATTCCAAAAAATCTTAATAATTGATTATAAAAATCTCTTTCAGTTGTATTTGTCCCAAAAAAACCTACAAAATCACCACGATGATTGATTTGAATTAAACCGCTATTTGAACCTTCACCCACAATATACATAATACCTCTTGCTCCAACAACTAATTTTAAAGGACGATAAGGGGAATCTCCAAACAAAGGTGCCGTTGGTCTTGAGTATTCCATATTTAGCGTTCCATCTAATTCATATTTAAAAACTTTTTCAGCTTTTGGATCGGCTACATATAAATATTCATCATCAACAAAAATTCCAGTAGGTTCTATAAAAGAGTCTTTATATTCAAAAACTAAATCGCCATTTCTATTTAATTTAATAACTCTTTGATTACCAGTATCGGCAATATAGATAAAGTCATCTTTTATAAAAACATCTTTCGGTTTATTTAAATTTACATTATAATTGATTATTCCCGCTGGTTCATAAGCTGTTTGAGTTAAAACCATTGTGTTGCTAGGTCCAGTTGTATAAGTCAAATAAGGAACCGGTTTATTTGGATCAGTTGAACTGTTGGCTTTTAAGCTAGTAACAGTACTTAATAACAGGATCGACATTATAAAGAATATTGATAATAGTTTTTTCATAATCGCCCTCCTATTTAATTCCTGAATGGGCCATTGTATTCATGACTTTACTTTGCATGAAAATGAAAATAATTAAGTTTGGTAAAAACATAATTAAACTTCCGGCCGCTGAAATACCTTGTCCAGCAACAACATTACCGCTAGATAATAAAGTAGACATATAATAAGCAAAAGTTTTTAAACTTTCGCGGTCAATATAAGTAGTTGAAATATAGGCATCATTCCAAACCGATTGAAATGAAACAATTGCAATCGTCGCTAAAGCCGGTTTAATCAATGGCAAAATGATCGAAAAGAAAATTCTAATATTACTAGCTCCATCAATTTTAGCAGCCTCAATTAAATCATTAGGAATTTGATCAATAAATTGTTTAATCAAAAACAATCCAACCGGAATTGCTAATACCGGAAAGATATGGACAAAAAACGAGTCTACTAGCCCCATTTTTTCGATTACCAAATACCTTGGAATCGCAACTGAAGCGCCAACAAACATTAAGGCAATATTATTTAAAAACATAATTGAATTTTTAAACTTAAACTTTAATTTTGATAAAGCAAAGCCTGCCATACTACTAACTACAATCGAAATCAAAACGACTGATAAAGTTATAATAATACTATTAAATAAATATCTAGACACAGGTATATTCGACTCGCTCGATACCGCAAATAACTCCGCAAAGTTATTAAAGGTTGGTTTTCTAACAAAAAATCTTGGCGGCCAAGCAAATAGTTCGTCAAGCGGTTTAAAGGCATGATTAAAGATATAGACAATCGGTAACGCCATAAAAATCGCCACCGGTATCAAAATCAAATAAAACTTGATTTGCGATTTATGAAATTTTCTAGGGTTAATTTTAGTCCCTTGAAATGCATTTTTCGCCATTATTCTTTTTCTCCAAATAATTTTCTTGCTGCCATACCAAACAAATAAACCATAATTAATAAAACTACAGCAATTGCCGCTCCATAGCCCATTTCCCAACGATTAAAGGCATAATCATCCATATGGTTTACAATTAATTGACCCGCGTTTTGAGGGGTAGGATTAACACCAGTTAACTGAACGCCGATTGCTCCAGCATTAAAGGTTGCAACTAAAGACATGATTGCTCCAAATAGCATTTGCGGTTTCATGGTTGGAATTGTTATATAAAATATTTCTTGAAATTTATTAGACATTCCATCGACATAGGCTGCTTCATATAGTTCTTCATTAATATTTAAAACCCCGGCTAACATCGCTAAAAAGCCTATCCCCATACTAGACCACAACGAAACAATTATCATTATATTTAATAGATACTTCGGATCTTGAAGCCACTGAATCGGTGAATCTATTAAATTTAGTGATAATAAAACTGAATTTAAATAGCCGCTTGAATCTCCTGAAAAAATAATTCTCCACATAACCGCCATAGCAATTCCGGCTGTCATTGAAGGTGAATAGATTAATAACGCTAAGACTGTTCTAGGTTTTTGAGGAATTTGTGCCAATAACCAAGCTAGCAAAAAAGATAACATATAGCCAACCGGCCCAACAATTAAAGCAAATTTCAAAGTATTTGGTAATACTTGTTGCATAAAAACATCATCAGCTGTAAATAAATTAACAAAGTTATTTAAACCAATAAATTTAGGAGTATTAATTAAATCAAAATAAGTAAACGATAATAAAATTCCTAATATAACTGGAATCGTAATAAACAAGAAAAACGAAGCAAAATAAGGTAATACAAAACCCCAGCCAGTAGCATTTTCGCCTTGATTAAGTTTTTTATTTTTAACTTTTAAAACACCGTTATTATTCATCAATCCACCACCCTATCGTTTCTATAGTCGGTAGTAAATAAGGTTTTAAAACATTACCGTTTTGATCTAGATAACCAAACTCAATCATTTTTCTAATAATTTCTTTATTGGCGACAATCAAACCATCTTCTATTGCACTTCTAACATTAGTTCCTTGATAAACCGTCTTATTCCATATATTTGAAATTTCTCTTTCTAACATATAGCTGCCGGGAATTTTTGGCACATCATAAGCAAATTCCCATTGACTTAAAATAATATCTTTATGTGATTCATCCCAAGAATATTGTCTAAAAGCCTCTTTAGTCGCAGTATTCCACATATAAGAAGGTCCCATTGTAGCAATTAAACTTTCAGCATAATCGATTTGCACATCGGTTCTACTCCACCATTCTAAAAAATTCCAGGCCGCTTCTTGATGTTTCGAATCTTTAAAAATCATATTTGAAGAAGCCGCTCCAACAAATGATCGATTAATAACGCCATCATATTCAATACCAGGCATTGCAGCTATTTCCCACAAGCCTGCTATTTCTGGCGCAGCGTGAAGTAATTGTACATACATACCAAAATCGCCAATTCCAATTGGCAATTCACCATTTCTAAAACTATTATAAAAACTTCCAACTTCA
>Ga0123334_1003082_pt1 | contig 18398 bp, 13 predicted proteins | sample BiotimSIPDNA_FD_89706 | JGI IMG/M metagenome (GOLD analysis project Ga0123334, IMG submission 89706) | Anaerobic biogas reactor microbial communites from Washington, USA - Biogas_R1 time_0 SIP DNA | ecosystem: Engineered > Bioreactor > Anaerobic > Unclassified | place: Washington, USA... | reverse complement strand
CATAAGCGCCTTGGCGAAAATGTCCCCGAATGTCCGAAATGTCATGGTAAAAACAGCAAGAAGCAATTTTCCACCTTTGCTCCGGCAACGGCTGGAGGAAGCACTCCATCATGCGCGCAGAGCGGCTCCTGCCCCATAAGCGCTGGCGGCGGCAGTCCTCATCAATGTTGTACCACCTGCCACCATCGTTAAGCCCAGGAAACCCGACTATATCAGACGCCAGCGAAGGAATCGCCTCATGGAGCCGAAAAACGACGTCCCCCGGATTCTCCCTGACCAGCCTTATTGGATCGACCAGCGCCTGGTCACTGTCCGCCACAACCAATTTGCCTGGCGGGCCGAACCACCTGAAAGCCGGGAGGAATGGGAGGAACGCAAAACCTTCACGCAAGCGCAAGTCGCCTTAGCAGCCGGGCTGGCGCCCATGCCGGAAGTCCGGCCTCTCAACCCCAAAATCTGGGGTACTCTGCGCCATGAAGGCTGCATCATCCAGAAAGTGCGCTTTGAGAGCATGCCCGGCCTGGAGGTGACCGGAAACTTGTTCCTGCCGGAGCGGCTGCAAAGCAAGGCTCCTGGCATCCTCTGCCCGCATGGCCACTGGCAACATGGCCGCGTCGAGAACATTGAGCGCGGCTCGGTGCCCATGCGCTGCCTGATGCTCGCCCGCCTCGGCTTTGTCGTCTTTGTGTATGACATGGTCGGCTACAATGACAACAACCAAATTCTCCATCGTTGGCCTAACCAGATTCTCCGCGAAGCCGCCTTGTCCGGCGCTGGCTTATTCGGCTTGCAGACTTGGAACAGCCTGCGCTCCTTAGACTTCCTCTGCGCCCATCCCCAGGTCGACCCTGAGCGCATCGGCTGCACCGGCGCTTCTGGCGGCGGCTCGCAAACCTGGACGCTCGCGGTCCTGGACGAACGCATCAAGGTCATCGCCCCGGTCTGCATGCTCTCATCGCACTTCCAGGGCGGCTGCCAATGCGAGGAAGGCCCCCTGCTCCGCCTGAACGGCGTCACCAGCTTTGACATCCTTTGTGCCTGCGCGCCCCGGCCCCTCTTCCTGCCGTCGGTGACCCAGGATTGGACCAACCTCAATCCGCGCTATGAAAACGAAGCTTTGCGCCAGGTCTATGCCCTGTTCAATGCTGAAGACGCCCTTGGCGGCTTCCACGCTGACGCCCCGCACAATTACAATCAGAATACTCGCGAACACATTTACCCGTGGTTCACGCACTGGCTCCTGAACCAATCCATCAAAACGACTATCTCCGAAGACAAAATAGTCGTTCCAACGCCGGCGATGCTGCTCCACACCGAAAATCCGTCCCCGCCCACCGAGGAGACGACCAGGGCCGCCCTGGAAAAAATCACCGCTCATCTGTGCGCCCCTGCCTTGCAGGAACTGCAAACAAAAAAAGATTTCAAGGACTTCCGCGACGAGCGCGTGACGCTGCTCGGCGAAATCCTCAATAATGACCTTGAGCTGGCTGACATTGCTGTCCGGGTGACCTGTCCGTCCTGGGAAATCCCTAATGCGACTGTCGCTGGTCGGCTGATTTCACGCCGCGAAATCGGTGACATCATCCCCGGCATCTATGTAAAACCCCATCAAGCCAGCGACGATTCCACCGCCTGTCTGCTGCTGGCGGAAAACGGCAAGAGCGATTTCCTCCCAGGTGGGCGCTACGCCAACATCCTCAACGTGATCATTGAAAAGAAGTGCCGCGCCCTGGCCATTGACCTGATGGGTTCCGGCGAAACAGCTGATATGCCAGCCAAGGCGCCTCGTTTTGAGGAGGATCCGACCTTCTTCGCCTTCAATCCGTCCCTGTTCTCCATGCGCGTCCAAGACGTTTTGACCGCCCTGGCCCTGCTCAAGGAGGAAGGCGAAACCCGCGTCGTCGTCATCGCTGGTGGCGAAGCTGCCCGCGCCGCCCTCTGCGCCCTGGCCCTGGCTGAGCCGGTGCGCGCCATTGCGCTTGACTTGGACGGCGTTGGCGACGATGTCGAGGGCTGGCTCAAGCCGCTCTCCTTCCAGCCGATGATCTTCAAAAACGGCGGTCTGAAAGGCGCCCTGACTATTCTTGCCCCGAAACTGCTCGGCCTCTTCAATGCGCCGACAGACCTGGCGCAGTACGCGACGAGCCTGTACACAAATGCCAAGCGCCCGCAGAGTCTGCTCATCAACAACGACAATTTCACCAAACTGGTTTCTCAACTCATTGCCCTCTAACCTGTTTCATCCACTCCGGGAGCAACATCACACTGCCATGAACATCAACGAACTGCAAAAATCCTTTGCTCTGCCCGGCCACGCCACCATCATCGCTGGTCGCGGCGGTCTCCCAACCATCGCCATCGCCAATGCTGCTGCCAGTTCGGAAATCACCCTCCTGGGCGGCCATATTTTAAGCTTCACGCCTAAAGGCCGGCGCGACCTGCTCTGGATGAGTCCTGCCTCGCCCTTTGCGCCCGGCACGGCCATCCGCGGCGGTGTGCCGCTGTGCTGGCCGTGGTTCGGAGCGCATGCAACCAACCCAGACCTGCCGTTGCATGGCTTTGCCCGCACTGCGGATTGGAAGCTCGAATCAATCACTGCCGATGGCCCCAGCCGCACCCTCGTCACTCTATCCCTTGCTGACAGCAGCGCCTCGCACGCGCTCTGGAACCATCGCTTTGCCGTCACGCTCCTGGTCAGCATTGGCGCAACCCTTGAAATCACCCTGACCACCCGCAATGTCGACACCGCGCCGTTCACCATCTCCCAAGCTATCCACACCTACTTCAACATCAGCCATGTTGACAACGTGACCATCACCGGCTACGATGGCACCCGTTACATCGACAAAGTCGGCGGCGCCAACCGCCCTGAGCGTCAGGTCGGCGACATCGTCATCAACAGCGAAATCGACGCTGTCTTCCAGGACAACCCTGGTGCCTCCGACATCCTCGATAGCGGCTTCAAGCGGCGCATCACCATTGCCAAAGAAGGCAGCAACTCTGCAGTCGTCTGGAATCCCTGGATTGAAAAAGCCAAGAAGCTCTCCGGCTATACACCGGAAGCCTACAAGACCATGGTCTGCGTCGAAACTTGCAACGCCCTTGAAGACGCCAGGACTATCCAGCCCGGCGCTGCACATAGCCTGAAAGCCATCATCTCCGCGTCCAGCCTGGACTGAACTTCTTCCCACCTCAACCACAATGGAGCCTGAAACCATGCAAATCGCCGTCAGCGAATTAGTTGCCCCAACACCGCACAAGATGCACGATTTTCTCGCCGCTGCCAAGACCGCCGGCTTTGAGGGCGTGGAAATGTCTCTCCGCCCTGGCAGCAACAACCCCTTTAATTATCAGACGTCCGACGCCGACCTCAAGGACTTCAAGAAGACCGCTGCTGACCTCGGCCTTGCGATTGGTTCAATCACCATCTCCACTGATGGCGGCAATCTTTTGGAGTCTGGTGCTGAGGCCCAGAAGTCGATTGACCAGACTGTATGGGGCCTGGAATGCGCTGCCAAACTCGGCGCTGACGTCGCCCTCCACACCTTGGGCCGCTTGCATGCTGACTTGTACTATGAAGACGCCTTTAATAACGCCATCACTTCCCTGAAGACCATCGCCAAGACTGCGGAAAAGCTCCAGGTCGCCCTAGCGGTCGAATTCGTCTGGAACGGCTTTTTGTTCAGCCCACTGGAAATGCGTCGTCTGCTGGAGACTGTCGGCAGCTCTCATGTCGGCTTTTATTTTGACCCGGGCAACATGGCTGTCTTCCAATTCCCGCAGCACTGGGTGCGCGCGCTCGGCGCCTGGACTAAGCGCGTCCACCTGAAGGACTGGAAGGGCAGAGCCCTGAATGGTGCCTGGACAGCCTTGACCGAAGGCGAGGTCAACTTCCCGGTCGTCATGCGCGAATTGCGCGCTGCCGGCTACCGTGGTCCGCTGGTGAGCGAAGTCCCGGACAGCCTCGCGCCCTGGGACGAAACCGCTAAAACCATGCGCAAAATCGCCGCCATGTAACGCCCACTCCACCAACACCATAGGCCTCATCATCCTCCCATCGTAGTCAACATCCGTCTCTGAGCATCAGGTGACGGCAGCAACTATCAGGTCTTTTTTCACTAAGAGAGGTAGCATCATGGCAGTACGCATCAAAAACCGCAATTGCGAATGGCGCATTGGCGACGACGGCATGACCTTGGGCTTCTTTGATCTGCGAACCAACACCAACTACGCGCAAACAGCTCCGCCAGCGCCGTGCGCATACGCCAAACGCGACGGCTGGAAAACAGAAGCGTGCGCCGCCGCCTTTGACGGAGCCTTGCTGCGCATCATTTTCGCGGGAAACTCCGGGTCAGTCACCACCAAGGTTGATATCGCGGACGCTTATTTCGTGTTCACGGTGCAGGAAGTCACCGGCGATTTCGATGAGGTCGCCTTCGTCAATATCCCAACTAGCCTCCAGGCCTGCCCGGAACAGCCTTTTGGCGCTGGCATGATTGCTTTGAGCCTAAAGTCGAACGTGGAAGAATTGCCCGGCCCGCAGCAGCACCTCTGGACTGCCGCATACCGGCAATTCGGCTTTGCCGGCGCCCAGACCGGCCTGGTCACAGCGCCATTTGCGGAAATGCGCGCCGCCATGAAAACCATGGTCGGAAATGCCCCGGGCGTGCCTCATTCGCCCCATTGCGGCCCCTGGGCCCTTGACAGCGACCTGCCCCCGAAATCCAATGTCTTTGGCTCGCCTTCCGAGGAAAATGTCGACCGCTGGATTGACTTCTGCCACCAGATGGGCTTCAACGCCATTGAGTTCAACGGCGCTATTGACTACGGCAGCTACCAGCCCAACCCCACCGTCTATCCACGCGGCTACGACAGTGTGAAGGCCGTCATCGACAAATTGCACGCCGCCGACATCCTCGCTGGCCTCCACACGATGTCGTTCTCCATCTCCAAACGCTGCGACTGGGTGACGCCAAAGCCAGACCCGAGGCTGGCCAAGGAAAAAACCTACACCCTCAGCAAAGACATCTCGGCTGAGGACGTCGATATCTTCCTGGAGGAGACGACCGCTGACCTGCCCCCGCTGATCAACTACTACATCCGGCGCAGCATGACCCTCCAAATTGAAGACGAACTCATCCAGTACACCGCTATCAAAACCGACCAGCCCTACGCAGTGCTGTCCTGCACCCGCGGCATCCTCGGCACCAAGGCCGTCGCCCACCCGAAAGGCGCTAAAGTGCACCACCTGAAAGAATGTTGGAGCTGCTTCGTGCCCGATGGCGAATCGACCCTCTTTACGGAAGTGGCGCAACGCATCGCCACCGCCGTCAATACCTGCGGCTTTGACTTCGTCTACCTGGATGGACTTGACGGCGCTCATGTGATTGACACCGAGGAAACCCGCTGGCACTATGGCGCCAAGTTCACCTTCGAGGTGTTCAAGTACCTGGAACGGCCGATTATGATGGAGATGGCGACCTTCCATCACCACCTCTGGTACGTCCGCTCCCGCATGCAAGCCTGGGACCATGCGACCAGGGCCCACAAGCGTTTCACTGACCTCCACGTCTTCTCCAACGACGCGGCACGACGCCTGTTCATGCCGCTTCACCTGGGATGGGTCGGACTCCTGCCCTGGATCAATCCCAGCAACGATCCAACCCATTGGGATGACGTGGAATACATGTGGAGCAAAGCCCTGGCCACTGATGCGAACTACACTCTCCAGCGCATCACTCCGGATTCGCTCCACGACGGTGCCTGGCTAAAAGACCTGGCGCCGACGGTCAAAACCTACGAGCACCTGCGCCAAAGCCATTATTTCCCGGCTGCCGTCAAGCAAAAACTTGCTGTTGCTGGCGATGAATTCCGTCTTCAGCAGGCTGCGGACGGCGAGTGGGAATTCCTGCCCATCCAGGCTGTCCGCCACCAGGTGGATGATCTTGAGGGTTTGACTGACGCCTGGGAATTCCAGAACAAATTCCACGCTCAGCCCATGGGGGTGCGCATCCAGGCCCTGCCCGCCATTGACCGCTATGAATCCGAAAAGGCCATTGTCCTGGCAGACTTCGCGGCGGCGAATGAATTCACAGACTTTGGGCCGACGATTACCATCCTCAACAGCGGGAAGCTCTACACCTACCCGTCTGCAGCTCCGGGCATGACTGCCAGCGTCGTTCCGGCGCAGCCAGAAGGCCCGGCTCAAGCCGCTTGCGGCAAATGGTCAGCCACCAGAGCCATCACCGACGAGCTGATTCCGACTTCTGCGCCGGACGACCGCTTCTCCCTCCTGGACCACTTTGAACGCGAATACCGGCTCCATCCAGCCTCCTGGATCGGCCTGGGCAAAACCTTCGCGCCAGGTCTTGATTTAAGCAACAACCAAGGCCTCGGCCTCTGGATCAAAGGGGACGGCCAGGGTCAACTGGCTAATATCGTCCTGGTCACCAGGTCGCATGGCGTAGTCAACACCCAGCACTACATCAAAATCGACTTCACCGGCTGGCGCTACGTGGAGCTGCTGGTTCCGGAAACGATTCGCTTTGACGAACATTCCTGGCCGTTTGAACGCTGCCATTACGGCATCTACCGGTCAGCGCCGATGTTCTCCAATTGCATCGGCGTCAAACTCTGGTTCAATGACGTTCCCGTTGACAAGACGGTTAGCTGTCTTCTCAGCCCGATCAAGGCTCTTCCTCTTATCGACCAGCCCATCGTCAATCCGTCCCTGACCGTCGCTGGCAAAACCGTCGTCTTCCCGGTTGAACTCGTCACTGGGCAATACCTGGAATACTGGGGCGGGAAAACGGCAAAGGTGTTTTCCGGTAAAGGCGACCTGCTTGCAGAAGTCGCCCCGCAGGGCGATGTTCCCACCCTCGCAACCGGCGCTAATGACGTGCGCTTTGCCTGCGAAAAGGCGAGCCTCCGGCCGCACGCATGGATCACGGTCTTCACCAAAGACAACAACACCCTGCGGCGCTGACAGAACAACGGCTCAGCGGAAGGGCTTGGCAAGCAAGCTCTTCCGTCAAGCCGGCATCAATTTAGCCAGGCCGATGCTGTTGGAGCCTTTCAGGTAGACCCATGTCCCAGGCTTCAAGTCTGCGGGCAGACCGCTTGCTGCGGCGACGTCCGGATAGCTGGTTATGTCCATCCCGGCGGCTGCCTGGGCAAACCTTGGCCCGACCGTGATGATGCGGTCATTGGGGAACATCCGCCGCGCCAGGCGCAAGGCCTCGCGATGCGCCCGTTCACTGGACGCGCCGAGTTCCAGCATGTCGCCCAAAACCAGGATGCGCTTTTGGGCTTCCCGGCTGATTTCCGCAAACCATGCCAGGCTCGCCGCCAAACTATCGGGATTGGCGTTGTAGGCGTCATTGACCCAATGCACGCCACCGATGTCACGGCGGGCCATGCGTTCGCCCGGCAGTTCGCTCTGGCGCAATCCAGCGGCGGCAGTCTTCAGGTCAAGCCCGACGGTCAATCCGACCAGGACCGCTGCCGCTGCATTTTTCGCCTGATGCTCACCGCCCAGCGGCCAGACCACCCGTTGCGATTCGCCGGTATCGCGCCGCGTCAGCACCACCCCGTAGCCATCGCCGCACCGGCCCAGGTACTGGCAGCGCAAATCAGCGTCTGCTTCTGGGCCGAAAGTCAGAACACGGCGCTGTCCCGCATGTCGTCGCAGGACTTCCAGTCCTTCGGCATCGGCTGGCACAATCGCCGTGCCGTTCGCAGTCAGCCCGGCCAGCAGGTCTCCCTTTTCCTCGGCCACGCCGCACAAGTCTCCAAACGCCTCCAGGTGCGCTGCGCCGATGTGGCAAACCAGCCCGCAGTTCGGCTCGGCCAGGGTTGTCAACCTGGCGATCTCGCCTGGATGATTGGTGCCCATCTCAATCACGGCGGCAGCCGTCGCCGAAGTCAACCGCAACAAATTCCGCGGCACCCCAAAATGGTTGTTCGTATTGCCCAGCGTCTTCAGAACTTGTCCAGGCCAGCGCTGCTCTAGCACGGCCGCGCAGATTTCCTTGGTACTCGTCTTGCCGCAGCTGCCCGTCACCCCTAACATGAACAAGCCTGGGAAACGGCGGCGATGCGCCAAAGCCAGTTCCTGAAAAGCGATAAGGCCATCAGCCACTAGGATGCAGCCGCAGCCGCAATCGCGCAATACTGCCAGGTCTTCTTCACTCAGCTGACGCTGCACGCACACGGCGGCAGCGCCTGCCCGCGCCGCCGCTGCGATGTAGTTATGGCCATCCGCCAATTCTCCGACAATGGCCACAAACAACGCCCCGGTCCGCACCGAGCGGCTGTCATCAAGAACACAGCTGACGCCTGCCCCCGTCCCCGGAAGCAACCATTCGCCGGCGACGGCTGACATGACTTCATCCCAACTGAAAAAAATATCCGCCATCTCTCTCCCTTTGTCTGAATGCCTCCTGTCGGAGGCGATGGGCAATTATCAATACTCGTTGTTTCTGCAAGTTGCGGTAACAAGCACTCTGGGTAAGGCGATTTAATGGACAGTGGACAATGGACTATAGTGGACTTTGATGGACGTAAGTAGACGATGGACTGTGGACAGAAGTGGACTTTAGTGGAGAGTGGACGTAGACTTTAATGGACATTAGTGGACAACGTAGTTCAAGCTCACTCGCGCGCCCCTCGCCCCTAACGAATTATGAATGATGAATGATGAATGATGAATGATGAAATGCGCCTCAACATTCAACATTCAGCATTCAGCATTCAGCATTCAGACCCTCGCGCCGAAGTCCGCGCTTACTTGCCCAGTTCTATTGAACGGTCTCGGGCGGCGATCACGACTTTTTCCATCATGCCGCGGAAATCGCTGTCAGCCATGACCTTCAGCCCGGCTGCTGTAGTGCCGTTCGGCGATGTCACTGCATCGCGCAGTTGGTCTGGCGTTCCGAGTTTGCGAGCCATCATTTCAGCCGCGCCGGCGATAGTCTGCACGGTCAGCTCCAAGGCTAACTCGGAGTCAAGGCCGACCTTTTCCCCTGCCTCTGCCAGGGCCTTGGCCAGCTCAAACACGTAGGCTGGCCCGCTGCCGCTCAGCGCCGTGACAGCATCCAGCTGCTTCTCTTCAACGCGCTTGACCACGCCGAGAGCTCCAAGCAGCCGTTCCGCAATCGCTGCGGCCGCATCGTCTGCGTCTGGGCCTAACGCATACGCTGACGCACCCTTGCCCACCATCAGCGGCGTATTCGGCATCACCCGGATCACTCGTCCGGTGCCAAACCAGTCGGCCAGTTTAGCGGTCGTGATACCAGCGCAGATCGAAATGACCAGCGCGCCGGGTCGCAGCGGCGGCAGAGCCTTGACCGCTGCCTCGGCGACCTGCGGCTTGACCGCTAAAAGCACCACCTCCGCCGTCGCCATCTTGGCGGCTACTGATTCCACGCACACAATCCCTGTCTGCGCGGTGAAGGCTTCTCGGGCTGGGGCGGAAATATCAGCTGCGGCAATGCCGTCCAGAGGCCACAATTGATAACGCGCAATGCCCGCACCTATGGCGGTCGCCATCTTTCCAGCGCCGATAAACAGCAGTTCCATCGTGTTCATTTCCCAGGTTTGAAGACGTCGTCAAAAACGACTTTTTCCGGTGGTTTTGGCAGCGGTTCGCCGTGTTCCATGGCTTCGCGCAATTCAGCGGCCATGTCCTCGTCATACCACCAATAGTAAATGCTCTCATTGCTGTATTTGCCCAGCACGGTTGGCGGAACGCCGAATTTATTCCAGTACAGCAGCCGGGTATAGTTGATGTTCCAGAGCAGTGCGTAGGGATGCTGCTCAAAGACGAGCCGGTCGATTTCCCGGCAGATAGCATGGCGTTCTTGGACGTCGAACTCCGTTTTCTGCTTTTCAATGAGCGCATCCACAGCTGGATCGCGAAAGCCGGTGATGTTGCTGCCCCCCGGGCGGTCAGCTTCCTTGGAGGACCACATGCCTTCCGGGTTCTTGAACAGCCCGGCGCCCCAGGCCGCCCAGGTCATGTCAAAGCTGAACGAATCCATGTCCTTAGCCCATGCTGACCAGTCCTTGTTCTGAATCGTCATCCGCACGCCGACATCCTTCAGGGCCGTGTCAAACAAGGCCAAGAACTTACTCGAAACACCATCCCGATTGAGAAACGTGAAGTGAAATTCACGGCCGTCTTTCTCCAGGATGCCGGTCTGGGGATTGGCCTTCCAGCCCGCCTCAGACAACAGCCGCCGAGCCGCATCGCGGTCAAAAGGCACTGGCTCGTTGGGACAGGGATGCGCCGCGTCGTACAAATCTTCCCAATACGACCGATGCAAAAAATACTGGTCGTACATCATCGTATGATTCATGGTTGGACGGTCAACCAGATGCGCCATGGCCTTGCGCACCCGCACGTCGTCAAACGGCGGTCGCCGCATGTTCATCGCAAAACCCTGGAAACCAACAGGATTGTGGTTGTACACCGATTGCTTCACAATCCAATTATTCCGAACAGCTTGGACACGATCCTCAATCCGATGCCACTGACTCGCGGTATAGACGGGAAAAATGTCAATCTGGCCTTTCTTGAAAGCCTCGAAAGCATTGTCGCGGTCTTCAAAGAAGCGGCACCGGACAATGTCGAAATTGTTGCCTCCCTTAGCGCTGGGCCACTTGGCGCGCCACCAGTCTGGCCGCCGTTCCAGGACGAGCTGGATGCCTTCTTGTAGTTCGCGGACGCGATACGGACCGGAAACAACCGGGAACTCAAAGTTAATTTTATTGAAGTCCTGGCCAGCGAACACATGCTTGGGCAGGATGCTGAAGCCGCCGGCCGCGCCAAGGTTCTGCCAGTGGACTTCACGCGCCTGGAAGCGGATCGCCTTGCCGTCTTCCAGGATTTCCGGCGGCAGCAAGCGCTCCAGGCTGAGCTTGTGCGGCCCGGTCATGTTGGTCGGCTCGACGATGGCTTGGTAAGTCCAGGCCACGTCTTCTGCGGTCACTGGTCGGCCGTCGCTCCAGCGGGCTTCCGGATCAAGCCAGAACGTGAAGGTCTTCTTGTCCTCTGAAATGGTCCAACGGCAGGCAAGCCCGCGATCGTACTCCAAGGTCTGCGAATCCATGCCGATGAGCGATTCATACAGCGCATCAAAGACCCGCGCGCTCATCATGTTATTGTCAAGATAGTAGTTCAGGCTTTTTGGCGAGGGGCCCAAGTATTCCGTGATTTCGCCGCCAGGATAAGCCTGCGGGCAGGCGACCGGGTCAGGCCGGCCGACAGAGCTGTCGCGTGGAAAACTCTCTTCAGCGCACGCCGACCACAGGAAGCCGAGCATCGCTGCCACCAAAAACATCTTGCGCATAATTGCCTTCTCCATCCTCGTACTGCCTCATCCGACCCACTGCGGGCGCGGATGCGATTACTGCCAAGCCAACGTCTCCGGCGCCACGAAATACAGCCTGCCGGCTTCCACGGCCACGCCTTGCCACGGCAGCACTGACCGCAGCGGATTAGCCCTCACATCGGAACGCATCGACATCAAGACATCCAAAAAGGTGTTCATAGTCGAATATTCCACTAATTCCGCGTCTGACGTTTCCGCCAGCTCCTCGGCCTTGGCCACGGCGTCGTCAAAATAGCCGAGTTTATCAACCAGCTGGTATCGCAGCGCCTCGGCGCCGGTAAGCACCCGTCCGTCCGCAAAATCTGCTTTCATGACCGCCTCGGCGTCCTCGTATGCCTCGCGTCCGTCAGCGACCACGGCGGCGAATTCGCGGAATGTCGTCGCGACTAGTGACTGGACGTATGCACGTTCCTTGTCAGTGCGGGGGCGGCTCCAGTTGAGCATGTCCTTCATGTCGCCGGAACGGTACACTTCCGGTGCCACGCCGATTTTGTCCAGCAGTGCGCCAGCATTGAAGCCAGGCATAATCACACCGATGCTGCCGGTAAAGGTAAGGCGGTTCGCCACGATCCAATCGCTGCCAGCCGCGATGTAGTAGCCGCCGCTGGCCGCCATGGACCGCATGCAGGTGACCACAGGGATGCCGGCCTTGCGGCAGGCTTTGACCTGGTGCAAGATTTCATCGCTGGCAGTCACTTCGCCGCCAGGGGTGTCCATGTCAAGGATGATCGCGCAGACCTCGTCCTTGACAGCGGCCTTGAGAGCATCAATGATGCGGTTGGCAGACGGTTCGTAGCGAGCGTTCGTATTGACAATCATGCCCTTGACGCCGATTACCGCAATCCGATCTCCAGAGCCAGGGCGCATGACCACAGTCCGGATGCTCTTGTGCCGACTCATAGTCCTGCTTGACGACATGGCCTTAGCCAGCTGAAAATCGCTGCTGAAGGAATCCAACAGAAAATAGCCACCCACAAGCAAGGGAGTCAGCACTATCGCCATCAACACAACAAGCACAAGCAAAGCAACTAGACAACTGCGCAAGCCAGACTTCTTTTTTGGCGGAGGATACGGCGGCGGCTGACAAGCATAGCTGCCGACTGGCGGCAATACCCTCGACGGTGGCGGTGGCGGCGGCGGCCCGGACAAGGGCGAGGGCGAGGCGCCCACAGGCGTAGGCGCCGGCGCTGAAGAGGTCGTCCCGTTGCCGACTGACGGCTGGCTTGAAGGCGGTAAGGAATCGGATTGAGTCATGCTGTACATCCTCCACGGACTAAATAATGAAAAATGCGGGAGCCTTTCGCGGCCCATTCATTACTGCTGAAACCTCGGCTTCCAATTCTCCGTGCCGGTGCGGAAGTCGACCCCCTCGACGGCGGGCGACACATTGAGGATTTTCAAGTAGCCTGGGTCGCGGCTGAGGGTGGGGACGCCGCCGGACGGCTTGTAGTAGCGCTGCTGGCGCAGTTTGACAGCGTCGCCGACCAGGCCGTAGACAGCGTACGAGTACAGGCGCGGCCGCACCTGGACCAGGACGTGGATAGCGCTGCTGCCGTCTGCATCAAGCTGCGGCTTGGAGCCGGAAATGTACGGCCCGACCCGGAAGGTGCCGTAGACGTGCTCGTCATCCTCGACCCGCAAGCAGTAGATAGTGCCATGACTTTCGTGAAATAACATCAGCGAGACCTTCAGGCTGCGGATCAGTTCGCGCTCACTGGCGGCCGGGATGCCGATCACCCTTTCCGTCACCACCGTGCCCTCGCGAACCTCTAAGGTGACCACGTCGGAGACGTATGCCTGGGGCAGACGTTGATGCTCCAGGACGGCCGTGATCTTGTACACGTCATTGCGCTGCATGTCAAAAAGCTGGTTCAAAATGAGCTTCACCTCCCGGCTGGCGCCGGCCGCCAAGATAATGTCGGCAATCGGGTTGACATCCGGGTCAAGCTGGGCTGTGACTTTCTGCGTTTGCGATTCGATGATGAAATCAAGGCTGCCCCGCGTGCCGTCTTCGTCGCCGAAAACTAAGGTGTTGCCGCTGTAATTGCGCAACGTGAGGGTCAATTCGATGGGTTCATACCGCAGATAGCGCTGATGCTCCGCAGTCAAGCGCATGCCGACTTGAGCCTGGACGCCGGCAACCAGGAAAACCAGGAGAGCCACCGGCAAGAATAAACGTTTTTTTTGCGCCATAACGATCACTCCTTCAAGATAACTGCTGAGCTGATTTGAGTTTTTTCGCCACTAACGCCGCCACGGCCACCGGGTCTGTGCCTTGCGGGCAAACGCCCTCGCCCCTAGGGCAACGCCGCTGGAAGCAAGGATGCGCCGGGCAGCTGGTGCGAACCACGGCATGCTGGCCTGGCGGCCCCCACGGGCCGGTCTTGTCCGGCTCAGTTGCCCCGAACAAGGCGATGCACGACACGCCCATAGCCGCTGCCAGATGCATGGGTCCGCTGTCATTCGTCAACATGGCATGGCTCCTGCCGAACAACGCTGCCAACTCCGCAAAATCCGTCGCCCCAGCCAAATTCAGCACCTGGCACGCGCTGACTGCGGCTGCCAGCTCATTGCCGAGCTCACGCTCGGAGGGCGAGCCGACCAGCCAGCAGCGCAAGCCAGGAACTTGCGCTGCCACAGCCGTAATCACGGCCGCGAAAAAATCCTTTGGCCAGGTCTTGCTGTCCCAGCGCGAGGAAAAGCCAACCGCGAGGACGGGTCCGTCTCCCGGCAGTTGCTCCAGCCAGGCTCGGGCTGCCGCGTCTGCCTCGGGCGCCACGGTCAGGGGCGGATGCCCGACTGCGTCGCCTCCTGCCGTTGCTACGGCATCGGAAAACGCCAACCGCACCAAGGCGATGTTCTTGTCAACGGCATGCTGACAGAAAGCCTCCGGAGTATACTTTTCGGTATAGAAAAAATGCGCTCCTTCCCGTGCCTGGCGGAAACCTATGCGCCGCGGTGCCCGGCTCAGCCAGGTCATCAACCCGCTGCGCAGCAACCCTTGGAAGTCAATCGCCATGTCGTACTTTTCCGACCGCAACTCACGCAGAAAGTTGCGCCCGGCACAATTCCGCAACAGATGGCGGCGCGGGAAGGTGATCACCCTGCTGACGCCAGGCAGCAGAGCCGGCAAGGCCGCCAGGCTGTCATTCACCACCCAGGTGAGCCGCAGCGGCACAGGAACCGAGCGCTGCAAGAGCGCCAAGGCCGGAAAGGTGTGAACCACATCCCCGAAGCTGCTCGGTTTGACAATGAGCGCATGCACCGATGGACGCCTCCCCTTATCGCCCGATGCTTAGACGCTCGGACAAGCGCTCCGGCAACCCTGCCTCGTGAATCTTGCGCTGGCATTTCTCAATGTCGTAATCCACGCGATGCAGCTGAATCTTGTTCGCTCCCGTGTCGTAAACAACTAACGCCGCCTGGGGATTCCCGTCCCGAGGCTGTCCCACGCTGCCTACATTCACCAGGTATTTGTGATTCGGCAAAACCTGGATTTCCTCGTAGTACTCCTGGGAAATGTCATCGTTGCGTATAAAGCACATTGGCGTGTGCGTATGCCCGAAGAAACAGACGTCACTGGCCTGGTAGCGCATGCAGGCTTCCGCCGAAAAACGGTCGAAGATGTAGCCCCATTTGTCTGGATTGTCCAGCGTGGCATGGACGATCTGGAAGCGCGGCCCGACATCTGGCCGGATAAACAGCTTGAATGGCAGATTCGCAAGCCACCGGTGTTCTTCTGCTGACAGCTGGTCGCGCGTCCAACGCACCGCGCTGGCGGCCTGAGGGTTGAACCCGAGCAAGTCGCGGGAATTGGATACGTACTCGTCATGGTTGCCGCGCACGATGCCGTCATGCGGCAGATTTCGCACCACCTCGATGCATTCATGCGGGTTGGCGTTGTAGCCGACAATGTCGCCGATGCAGACGTAACGCTCAACGCCGCATTCTTCGGCTTTCTTGAGAACCGCCTCCAAAGCTTCCAAATTGCCGTGAATATCGCCTAAAATGCCATATTTCATAGTCGTGTGTTCTGTCGCTGCGAATGAATGCTCCTCGGATAGCCTGCTTGGCCGGTTTCCTTGTAATAACATACACACCAAACCCGTTTTTTCTTCCCGAATGCGCAACATTCGCACAGGAAACTTAACAAGCGGCGCTGACGTGCAGGATGGCGCGGCGGGAAACGGTCGATTCTCAGCCCAAAACGGCGTCTTAACTCACCGGTTCAGTTGTTCAAGCTGTGAATCGGCGCCGGGATATGGCCGCCAAAGCGGATAAAGCGGGCTGACTTGCCCGGGTTAGGCACCGCCATGACCGTGCCGCCGCCAAACAGTCCGCCGAACTCCACCCGGTCGCCGGCCTTTTTGCCCGGAACCGGAATGAAGCGCACTGCTGTCGTCTTCTTGTTAATCATGCCAATGGCCATTTCATCGGCAATCAACGCCGAAATCGTCTCTGGCGGCGTATCGCCGGGAATCGCAATCATGTCCAGCCCGACGGAGCAGACGCAGGTCATGGCTTCCAGCTTCTCCAGGGTCAGGTCGCCTCGCTCGGCTGCTGCCGCCAGGGCGGAATCCTCGCACACTGGAATAAAGGCGCCGCTCAAGCCGCCAACGGCCTGGGAGGCAAACGCGCCGCCCTTTTTGACGGCGTCGTTCAACAGCGCCACGCAGGCTGTCGAGCCGGGTGCGCCGATGGCGTCAAGCCCCAGCAATTGCAGAATCTCGCCGATGCTGTCGCCGATTTTCGGCGTTGGCGCCAGCGACAGGTCCACGATGCCGAAGCGTGTTCCCAGCAGTTCTGCGACTTCTCGGCCAATCAATTCTCCGCAGCGCGTCACCCGGCAGCTGGTCTGCTTGATCACCTCGGCCAGGTCATCCAGTCCCAGGTTATCGGCGCCGTCGCGTGCGATTCGCCGTTCCAGGGCGCGTAGCACAACCCCCGGCCCGGAGACGCCGACGTTGATGACTGTTTCCGGCTCGCCATGACCATGATAGGCGCCGGCCATGAAGGGATTGTCCTCCGGCTGATTGGCAAACACAACCAGCTTGGCGCAGGCAAATCCATCTTGGTCCCGGCTGCCCTCGGCCATCTGCAACAGCAGATGCCCCAGGCGTCCGACTGCTTCCATGTTGATGCCGGCCCGGCTGCTGGCGACGTTGATCGACGAGCAGACCTTGGCGGTCGCCAGCATGGCCGCTGGCAAGGCCTCCAGAAGCGCCTTGTCAGCTGCGCTGGCGCCTTTCTGCATCTGCGCACTGAACCCGCCGACGAAATCCACCCGCACCGACTTGGCCGCCTGGTCAAGCGCCTTGGCCAGGGCGACAAAGCCGTCCTGGCCATGACCGGCCGCGACATCGGCGGCAGGGCTGACAGCCAGACGCTTGTTGACGATCGGCACCCCGTACTTGGCCTCAACCTCAGCGCAGACGTCAACCAAACGCCCGGCATGCTGCTCAATCTTGTTGACTATCCGCCGGCACATAACTTCCACGTCCTGATGCCGACAGTCCATCAGGTTGATGCCCATGGTGACCGTCCGCACATCCAAATTCTCCTTTTGGACCATGCTGACCGTGTTGATGATTTGCTCAGTGCTTAACATGATTATCCTGCCTGTGACGATGGTCTGATGCTTGGATGAAAATACGAAAACAACACGATCGAGTCGACGGCAGACGGCGCTCTGCGCCTAAGGTGCAGCCGTCGTTGCAGCGGTCGCAATTCATGATTTCCGACGGTGTCGGCTGCCAGCGGCATTCTTGTCAGCCGGCTCTGTCCAGCCCAGGTTCTCCGGCCAGTACTCGTCGCAAAGCTGGCCAATGCGCTCGACTATCAGCGTCGGCCTGATGTCTCCCAGCTCCGGCTGCGGCACGCCATTGAGGACAAGCATCGAACGCATCCCGAAATTCGCGGCAAAGCGCATGTCCGTATTGACGCGGTCGCCGACCATGATCATCTCCTCTGGACGTACCTGGAAACGCTCTTGCAGCAATTGCACCAGCCAACGGTGCGGCTTGCCTGCAATAGCCTGAACAACAACGCCGGGACGCGCCGCCCGGAAATACTCTAACAGCATGCCTGCGTCTGGAAAAGGCCCAGGACAAATCGGGTCTGGGTGCGACGCCACAATCGGCTTCCCTGCCAGCACCAGGCGCGTCGCCTCGGTCAATTTACGGTAAGTCAATTCCGTGTCAAAGCCTATCAGCAGCGCCTGCGCGTCCTCATAGCTGTGGACAAAGCCCTGGCTTTCCAGGTAGGAGCGGAATTTCCTGGTACCGAGGATATAGATTTCCGGGCCGATACGCAGGTTGCGCAGCATTAGGCAGGTTGCTTCCACGCTAGTGACCACGTTGCGCCGATTGAGCTCCAGGCCAAGACGCTTGAGCTTATTGAAATACGACCCCGGGCCAATCGTGCTGTTGTTAGTCAAAAAGCCATACTCCAAGGACGATTCGCGCAACCTGTGAATCAACTCCTGGACGCGAGGAAAAAGCACGCCGCTGAGATAGAGCGTGCCGTCAAGGTCAAACAGGATGAGTTTCGCTGGCGGATGCTTCACATCTGCTCCACTGGCTAGGCCATCGACAAAGCCGGGAAGCGTGTTTTCGGGAAAATCAACCGGATTGCCGCAGTGAGCGGTCAAGCCGTTGTTGCGAAATGCCGTCATAGTTCTCCCGGAAAATGCGTTGCCCTGCCGACGCTGTCAAAAAAGACGATGACAAATGCCTTAATATACCGCCCAGCCGCTATTCTTCACCCCGCATGGACGATATTTCGCGCAAACAAGCAATCGGCCACTCATTGATTACGGCCACCCCAACAGCATGTTTCCAGCACATCTGTCGATCTGCTGCTGTGGACGGGGTGGACATAGTAGACATAGTGGACGGCGGCTGCCTTAATTTCGCACTTTTAGCGCTTTTGCCGCAGCGCGGCTGATTTCCTTAGTACAGCACACCCTAAAAAAATCTGCGTCATCAGCGTAATCTGCGGATAAAT
>Ga0123334_1003077_pt1 | contig 18442 bp, 14 predicted proteins | sample BiotimSIPDNA_FD_89706 | JGI IMG/M metagenome (GOLD analysis project Ga0123334, IMG submission 89706) | Anaerobic biogas reactor microbial communites from Washington, USA - Biogas_R1 time_0 SIP DNA | ecosystem: Engineered > Bioreactor > Anaerobic > Unclassified | place: Washington, USA... | reverse complement strand
GCCAAAGCCCTTCAGCTATCCCAGATCACCGGAGCCCAGGTCACGGACGCCATGCCGGGAGCCGCAACGATCAGCGGCATCGAGATCGCCCAACACGCGACCAGCAACCGCTGGTTCGCCGCCCATTCCACCGCGACGGGAACCTCAGACCTGAAGCCGAATTCCTTCGTTTATCTCCGGAAGGGAACGGATACTCAGATCGCACTGATTGACGAGATTCGCGGAGCCATCGAGCTTACCCGGCCGGTGACGGTCCAGGCAGCGGGCCTTGAACTGGTCCCCCTGGCTGAAAGCGGCCCCCGTTACGATGCCGAGCGAAAGGACGACTCGCATCTCTCCGTCCTGCCCTTCATCGATGTCGGCGGAGCCAGAACGCGGGTCCAGATGCCGCGGTTCCGCGAAAATGAATGCCTGCGCGTCACCTTCACCGCCAACCCGACGGGCTTGCCCGCAAGCGCCGAGGACAGATTCTATCGGATCAAATCCGTTTCCGGAACGACCTGCGAGGTCGAGGGCGATGACCTGATTCTCGCAGCAGACAACGCAACGGATATCCGCGCCGTCCGGATGACCCCGGCCAATCCCGGCACGGGGTGGTCCCGGATCGGAATTGACGGGACCCCTGTCGGTGCAGCGGGCGCCGATGGGCAGGTGACCACCGATAAGATCTCTTTCAAACTCTATGATCTGCGGCCGCGCTACGGAATGGCGGCCGTCGAGGTGGCGGTTGTCAGTGGGGACAAGACCATTGCCGCCCGGGTGAAGACAACCGCCTTCGACTATGAACTCTATTTCGCCGGAGATCCGCCCCTCACCGGCACCGGCATCGACATCCTGGCCCCCGACACCACCAAGATCGACACGGATTTCGCCGCCTCCTTCCGGCGGGAAGGCAACGCCTACCTCCTCGAGGGGACTCTCAACAACGTGAGCGCTGGGACGAATCCCGTCGTGGTCGTTCCCCTCGTCGAAACGGACAGGACGGTCAGCGGCACGCTGAGCTGCGGTTCCACCCTGGTTCCCGATGATCCGGAAAACTGGGAGTTCGATCGCCAGAAGAGCCTCATCGAGCATGAGCTCATTCACACGCGGCAGTGCTGCTGGTTCGGCCCCCTTCTGACCTCCTACATCCCCCTGGGCGCCATCGAAGGCCTCTTCGACGGGATTTCCGAAGGTGAAGACCCGACCTATTCCCCCTATGTCCAGGGCCGGCTGAAAGAGGTCGAAGGAGACTGGTATCTGGTCATTCCGAGCCCCGGAGAGACCTCTTTCGAGGAGGGAACGCCGGTACAGATCTCCAAGGGAGGAAGGACCAGGGAGGTCGAACTCGGTCCCGGAAACACCGGTGAAGGATTCCGCCTTCCCTCTCCGCTCCGTGATTACGGTACCAGTGATGTCTATATCCGCCGACGCCGCTCCAACTGGCAAGGCGTGCCGGAATGGATCATCAACATCCTGCAGATCCTCACCCACGGCGGGATCATGAATGCCACGGTGGGCACGGTCTACGGCGGCCTCTTTTTCCTGATCTACCGGGGGATCTACGGCCTGGCTCATCTGTCGGAGTCCCGCGCCGGCCGCTACTACGATGTTTCCTTCGAAGACAACGGCACCCGTCTCCACCTTACCGGCGATGAAGGTCTGGCGGCCCTGCGCGGTGCAAGCCGGGTCATCGTAAAATCCGGCGAAACGACCGTGGTACGCGAAGTGGCGTCGATCAACGATCATGACATCACCCTCTCCACGCGGGTCAGCTTTATCAATCCAGGTGGCGTTTCCCCCTATTCGACCCATGACCCGACGAGCGCCCTGGACCCCTATAATTACTATCCCGCGCAGGTGGCCGACCTCGATCAGCCGGCGCGCATCACTATTTCACCGGTCAACGGCGAGTCCCTGACGCTCACGGTCTATGACCGGGTCAAGATGCTGGTGGGCAATCAGAGCCAGACCACCGTGGTCATGCACGTCAGCGGGAATACCGCGGAGCTCAAGGACGCGCCGCCCCTTCCCACGGGGGAAACCTCACTGCGGGTGGCCAAGGTCGGCCATAACGACGCCATGGGATGGGTCGACGACTGGCTGCTCGAATATTTCGACATGGGCTGGATGAAATGGCTTTTCGATCCCTACGGGCAGATCGACTACCAGTTCCGTCCTTCCAACTGGACGCAGACCTTCACACGGATTACGCGCTATATCTTCGGCACCCAGTCGTGGTGCGTGATTCCCGGAGCCGGCTTTTTCTGGCACGACAACGCCTTCAAGCAGACCAAGCAGAGGGGGCACATGTCCTGGATGGAGCAGCAGGCCTCTGAGGAAAGCGGTGATCTCTACTCCGCCTTCTGCCGGCTGCGCAATACACCCCGCTATGTGGGCGACATCGGCCGCTTCTGGTATTTCGCCTGGCCCGGCGGAGACCGCAGCAATTTTTCCGTCATCACCGCCAACATGCTTGACGCCCCCGGTGTGCACTACGATGACGCCAACAAGCCGCGGCTGCTTCCCCTGGTCACGGGCGGCGCACCGGCCTCCCAGAACCCCAACGGCGATGCCATGGCCCCCGCCGGCAGTGGAGAATGCCTTGCGGACGGGTTTGTCCGGAGGAACTGGGCAACCCCCAACGACACCACCATGGCCGACCCGCCCAGCTTCGCACCTTCGGAAACCGCCCTTCTCCCCACCTCCGCCGCCCTGGAGCGGTGCGGCGGCACCTATGTGACCTTCACCCGGAGCGGCAAACACCGGATCTCCGTCCCCAACGCCGCCGGTTCGGACATGGCTGAAAGCCTGGAGGTACAGCGGGACTGGGGAAAGCAGAACATCTATTATGAGCTCGATACGGTCGAGGACGTTTCCGTCACCTGCGCCGGACTGACCGTCGCCAACGGCACCGTCCTCACGCTCCTGGAAACCCAGGAGGCGCGGATCAAGGTCACCCCGAACAACACCCGGCGCTATGCCCTTACGGTAACGGACCCGTCGGAAAGCACCTTTGTCCAGGCAAACGATACAGCCCTGATTGCCCGAACGCCCGGCAGCGACGCAGAGCAGCCCGTGGAAATCAGCCGCCGTTATGCCTACAGCGCAGCCGACGGAACCTTCGACGATCCCGGACTCAACCACCACAAAACCCTCTTCTTCGGCGATATCCACGTTCCTGTCCGGCAGTTTTCCGTCAAGATCGTCCGGGATCTCTATTTCCGCAGTGCGATCCCGACTCTCGCGGAGCTTTCGGCCGCCTTCGATTCCCATCGGACCTCGCTCCTCCGGCCCGGCGATACGGCTTATCTGCTCGTCCCGTCCCCGGTTACCGGGGCGCTCAACCGGACCGCCGTTTCCTATCCCGGCAGCCCCCCCTCGCCGGGAAACGTCGATCCCCTTCCGTCCCTGACGGCACAGGAACCGAACCCCGAAGGGTTTGACGACTACCTGGGCGACGGGCTGATTATTCAGGTGACCTTCCCCGCCCAGGAACCGCCCCAGGAAGAAACCCTCATGACCTTCAAAATCGGCATCGGACGGAGCGACAATTCGACGGAAATCGAGACGTCGATCACGCTCAAGCCCCACTTCATGCTCCGCAGCGCCGCCACCTACCAGGTGCCCGCCACGGGCGCCCTGAACCTGACCTGCGAAGTCGCCCCCGGGGATCCGGCAGTGCGGGGCTCAAATGTTGTCGTGACCCCCTCCCAGGGCATCACGACGACCGTTTCAGGCGACGGGCGGACCGTTACGCTCACCACCGCCGGCGCCTCCCCCGGCATCCGAACCGTCAAGGTCGAAGACGCCGACCACGCCGGCCATTTTGCCGTCAGGACCATCGAAGTGGTTTAGGGAAAGACAGGAGAAAGACAGATCCGGAAAAGAACGTGATGTACCCGCTTTTATGAAGGCATAACGCCCTGACAAGCAGCGCGTGCCCAGGAGAGATCAGGACATGTCCGGCAGTTCCTTTCAAAACCGCCGGCAGGAAACGGTACGAGAAAACATTCGGAATGGCGCCGAACCAGGAAACCGGCCTTTAACAGGGAATTTTTACCGGTTCCGATACATCGCTTGGAGGGATTATGACGATGAACGATCAGGCGGGAAACAGGGGGGAAAACGCCGCCAAGGAACTGCTTCTGGCAGATCTCAGTCATCTGCAGGATTCCTTTTGGAAAAATGAGGAGACGGGTGAAAAGCGCGTAACATTCTTCATTACACTGGTCACCGCGGCGATTACCGCACTGGTCGCCATCGGCAAGGATGGCGTTCAATACGATTTTTCAAAAGAATTCCTCCTCTACTTTGCCTTTTCTTCTTTGCTCGTGGTTGGTCTTGTTACGCTCTTCAGACTGATCAAAAGAAATGAAGTCACAGACGGCTACAAGAGAGACATGAGGAACATCAGGAAGAGGTTTCAGGATTACTATGACGATCGGGGGGTTCTTTTCGGATACGCGCCTTTCAGTCCGCAGGACAAAACGCGGCCTTCAGAACTGCGAAAATTCGGTGGGCTGGCTTACACCGTTTCTGCAATGAACAGCCTCATTTCAGCCGCTTTTGCCGCCCTGGCGCTTTCCTCGCGCAGCAGCAAGCCAACTCTCACCGTCGCATCAACAGCCGCTGCCTTTGTTGCCGCATTCCTTATTCAGGCAGCGTATGTCCGTGCAAGGGAAAAGCAGAGCCGGGGGGATTTTTTTCAGTCTTATTTCACACATGCCGGCGGTGTCGTGGTACGGTATGATAAAAGCGGAGAACCTCGTTTCCTGATCGTGTCGGCAAAGAAGATTCCGGAACACTGGGTTCTTCCAAAGGGCCACATCACGCCAGGCGAAGATCTGGAGAGGACAGCGGTGCGCGAGGTATGGGAAGAAGCGGGCGTTGTTGCAAGCGTCATAGGGCCACTGGGAGAGAGCCGATTCCGCATGGAGGCGGAAGAGGTCATTACACAATTTTTTCTGCTGGAGCACATCGACCAGCAGGAGAGTCCTGAAAATCGTGCAAAGCGATGGTGCACCTGCGAGGAAGGAATGCAGCTGCTGACGTTTCAGGATGCCAGGAATCTCCTGCGGAAGGCAGGCGCCGCAGCGCAGCGGCATTCAAGGCCTTTTTCCCGGGAAACCCGATAAAGGCGCCGGGTATCCCGCTTCAAGGAAAATCCGGATGTCATGGGGAACTTTCTTCGCATGAAGGCGGGCGTGGAGGCATTCCTGGCGGGGCGGCCCCCTGACCCTCGGCAGAATCCATGAACGGAACCATCGGGCTGGATTGGCCGCTCATCAGTCGGAAGGAATCAGAATCCAGGCTCAGAGCCGGAAAGAATGGGAACCATGCTCGGCGCCATCGCAGGGGATGTCATCGGCTCCGCTTATGAGCACAGCCGCATGAAAACAATGAACATTCCGCTGTTTCAGACGCACTCCCGCTTTACCGACGATACGGTGATGACTGTGGCGGTTGCCGATGCCATCCTCCGTTCGGCGGATTATGGGGATTCGATGAAATCTTTCGGTCGAAGATACCCCGATGCCGGGTACGGCCGGGATTTTATGAAGTGGCTCTTTTCCCCGGAGAGCAAACCTTACAACAGCTGGGGAAACGGCTCGGCCATGCGGGTCAGCCCGATCGGATTCGCTTTCCCCACGGCGGAAGCCGTGCTGGCGGAAGCCCGGAAAAGCGCGGAAGTCTCTCATAACCATCCCGAGGGAATCAAGGGGGCGCAGGCGGCCGCTTTGGCCGTTTTTCTCGCTCGAGGGGGAAAAAGCAAAGAGGACATCCGGAAGGAAATCGGCGAGCGGTTCGGTTACAACCTGAAACGGACCGTTGAGGACATCCGACCGGCCTACAGGTTCGATGTCTCCTGCCAGGGTTCCGTTCCGGAAGCCATTCTCTCCTTTCTTGATTCAGAAGATTATGAAGACGCCATTCGCAAAGCGATCTCATTAGGCGGAGACAGCGATACGATCGCCTGTATTGCCGGCGGAATTTCACAGGCATTTTACAAGGTGATTTCCCGGGAAATCGTCGGGGAAGTCCGGAAGAGGCTGCCCACGGAGTTCTTGGAAATCATCGACAGGTTCGACAGAACATTTATGGACACCTGATGGGATAGAGCCGGGCGGAGCAGGCGTCAGTTCGTCCGTTTTGGGTTCTCGCAGCCGTCGGCAGAAGTTGGATGCAGCCCAAGGCTCAAGCGTATCACCGTTGCGGCACGGCGGGCGGCTGGCTGGAACGGTCAATGCAGGAACCGCTCAAATTCAGATCAAGGAGGATCAGGACATGCCAGCAGTTTCAAGTTACAGCGTTTTATTTTACGGAGGACCGGATGGCTATCAGACAAACCGCGCACAGATTCAGTTGAACGACGCGGCGGGGAAAACCCTGGCCTGGATCAGGTTCAATGATCCCGGCATGTTTTTTGAGGCGGACTCGGATACCGGAGGGATCATCAGGATGCATCTCCCCTCGGCCATGTTCCAAAGCGTCCTCGATGTTCTCCGCAATGAAAAACCCATCAATGTGTACTTCGCACAGGGACGCGGTTTTTTGGGAACGTCGGCCGAACCCGTGGGAGAAGCTGAATAGACTCTGACCACCCGGGATTGAAGCGGAAAAGCGGCATCGTTTCATTCCCGGGCCGGTTTTCTGCTTCAATGCTCTGAAACCCGGGGCGGCTCTTTTCCTGCCATAGCCGTCATCGCAGAACGCGGAACGGGAGATGGCGACGTTCCCCGTCTGGAACGTAAAACGGCGTGACAGGATTTCACTGGGATAAAACCCGTAGTCTATCTGTGTTGAATTATCTTTCATTTCATTCCACAATTAGTTGAATGTCAGGCTGGGAAGGTAAATCTGCCAGCTCGGAACGCGTGTCTTAAGAATCCTTTTTGACTAAATTAGCCGCTATTCAACGGACAGTTTCTGCGTAGCCGCCTTCTCATATAGACTCACAGTTCATCACACATCAGCTTCGTCGAATCGTTGCTTCAAACACCGCAGAGGCCTGGTTTGGCAAAGTAACAGCGGTCACGTCCTCATTTTTAAACCCAGCACCCAACAAAACAACCCTATTGAAGCAGGAAAGGAATAAGGAGGTAGGACATGGCAAATGAGAAAAGTCAGACGACTGGGTCCAGAAAAATCAGGAGCTTTCTTATCGATGGGCAGATCTCACGCGAGCAGCCCGAGTGCCAGCCGGGGGAGCTGAAGCTGGCCGCCTATGTCTTCGACAAGGCCGGATCCCTGCTGGGGAGTGCCGATCTGAATGAGAAAGGAGTCTACAGGGTTGCCGTGAGGCTGTCACAGCCTGCCGATGTGGACCTCATGATCGGTCCGTCAGGCATGGCAAAAGAGATCCGTCGCTCCAGCGCCTTCAGGAGATCCTTCGCAGCCGCGGAATGGAAGGCCGAAGGGACACAGCAGTACCGCCTCCAGTACAATGCCATCCTGCCGCTGGAACTATGGCTTCCCTGGTGGCCGATCCGAATCTGCATTTCCGGACACATCCGCAAGGTCAGTAGCTCCGACGGGGTTACGACCGTCTGTCCCGTCCCCTTTGTGAAGGTTGAGATCTTCGACGTGGACCGCGAGAACTGCTTCTGGCCGCCGCTGCGCAAGTGGTGGGAACTGCTCCTGGATAGACCGGTGATTCGCATTCCCGATCTGCTCAGGGAGCCTCCCATTCTGGTAAAGCCCTTCCCCGGACCCGATCCTTCACCGGAGCTGAATCTGGGAGCTGCTTCAACGCTGGCCGGCGACATCGGCGCCTTGCGGCCGCGATTGGCCAGCCTTGGCCCCCAGCCCGAACCGCCGGACCTCCCGTCATTGGCTCCAGCCAGTTCCCTGAAGGCAACCCCCGCCCTGGCCGAAGCCGCCTTTTCGGCATCGCAGCCCGCCTTTACCCGCGTGGGCGAAGCGCGCCTCATGGACAGCAGCATCGCAGCCCGGCTGGAACGATTGACACTGACCTCCAAGATCCCACCGTGGCAAATCTTTCCGTTCTGCTTTTACAGCAGGGCGGAGGTGTGTGAGACCACGACGGACTGCGACGGCTTTTTCAACTGCTGCTTCAGATGGTGGCCCTTCCACATCCGCAACGGCCGGCTGCGCTTCGACGCCCGCCCGGACATCATCATCAAGGCGACGCAGGTCATCGACGGCGTACCGACGGTCATCTACCTCGATCCCTACACCAGCACCCGCTGGAATGTCAACAATGCCCATATCGACCTCTATCTCGACAACGAAGAGGTCATCTGCGGCAACGGCAACTGCTATGATCCGCCGGAGGGATCCCCGGTGTTCTTTACGCGCATCGGCGACGATGAGGTTTACAAAATCAACCAGATCAGCGGCCTTTACAATGAGGCTCCGTTGAGCAACGTCGCCTACGGAGGCAGCCTGCTGGTCTATGGCCAGTTCGGCGACGCCCTGTCCACCGGCATCCCGGTGCGCTATTACCGCCTCTCCTATGCAAGAGAGGGAAGCAGCGAATTCAGCCCCATCACCACGCCACTGGGGGATACGCGCGTCTCAAAGGCAACCCTCTTCAGCGAATCGCATTCCCTGGGCCCAAAAACCGTCAATGGCATCCCGGCTCTCTATGAAGTGCGCAATTTCAGCGATTACTACTGGTACAACCCGGACTGGATCGGAACCTGGAAAAGCCTGCTGGCCGAAGAGGACACTGGAAAATTCGTGTTGAGGCTGGAGGTGTTCGACGAAAACGGCGCCAAACTTACCTCGGCGCTGGGCGTGGACTACCGGGACGGCACCGTCGTACCGCCGGCCGTGCTGCCGCCCATGCTTGACCGCTGCGACCTTGTCATCACCCTGGACAACAAGGCGCCGAATCTGGAGCTCGTCATTCCCGCGGTCATTAACGAATGCGGTGTCATTCCGTGGACCCCTGCCCTGTCCCTCACCTTCCAGGCGCAGGTGTCGCAGGAAAACAACCGGCTTCGCTCGTGGGGTCTTTACTACACCAAGGGAGTCAATCCCACCGTCCATTATCTTGCCAGCGGCGCCTCCAACAACGGTCTGCCAGGCAGCATCAACCAGCCCGTATCGGGAGGCACGGCGGCTCCCGCACCTGGGACGGGAATGCTTGCCGGCCTCGACAGCACCTGTGCCTTTGCCCTCAAACTCTGGGCCTATTCCCACGTAAGAGATGGGCGACGCTTCATCTATTACCGGGAGCAGATCAAGGCGATTGCCATCGAAAAATGCCCGTAAGGATCCGGAAGGGACGCCTTTCCCAGACGCCGCCGGGGCGGGACGACAACGGCCGTTCCGCCCCGGCCTTTTGAAGCGGACTGTACCTGAAAGCGTTCAGGGCAGAATTCGCCGGAGGTGCATCATGGCTGACCTCAATGACATTCTCGACAAGGCCCCGCCCCGCAGTTTAGCCGAAGCCCTGGCTGACTGGCCGGCGAGGGACCGTTATGAACCGTCCCCGAATGACTGGCGGGATGAAATCTTCTACTTTCTCCTTCCCGACCGGTTTTCCAACGGCCAGGAAGCGCCCGACCGTCTTCTGGACATCGACCTGAGCGCCCCCGAGGGGATCTCCCGGATCCGGGCCTTGCGAGGCGCGGAGTGGCGCTGGGACAAATGGCAGTTTTCCGGGGCGAACCGTTTTCAGGGGGGAACTCTGGCAGGGATACGCTCGAAGCTGGACTATCTGGCAGACCTTGGCATCACAACCCTCTGGATTGCACCGGTCTTCCGCCAGCGCATCGAAGAGGACAGCTACCACGGCTATGGAATCCAGAACTTTCTCGATATCGACCCGCGTTTCGGAACCCGGCGAGACCTCGTGGAACTGGTCCATGCGGCACATTCGGAACAATACAGGATGCGCGTCGTTCTTGACGTCATCTTCAACCATTCCGGCTGTAACTGGCTCTATGACAGCTCTTCTGGAAACGCCTTCGAACCTCCATACCTTGCCTGGGGCAGCTACGGCACCCTCTGGCCGCGCAACGGATACGGCTGGGCCATTACGGACCCCGAGCAGAAACTGGGAGAAGACGACTACGTATGGCCCACCGATCTGCAGGGCCGCGATCGCTATCTCCGGGCGGGGAAAGGCCGTCTCGGTGAAGGCGACATCAACGACGAATCTGCGGAGCATAAGCGAACCGATTTCCAAAGACTGCGCAAGTTCAATCTCTTTGCTGGCGAGACGCTTTCGGCGCTGGTGCTTGCATATCACTACTGGATCGCCCTCGCAGACGTCGACGGATTCCGAATCGACACCCTCAAGCATGTGACACTTGAACAGGCCAGGAATTTCTGCAATGCCATCAGGGAGTATGCCGAGATTCTCGGGAAAGATGACTTTCTGCTTGTTGCCGAGGTCGCTGGGGGCAGTTCGGCGCAGGACCGCTACCTGGACATTGCCGGGCGCAACCTCAATGCATGTCTCGATATCGGCGAACAACGGGAGATTCTATGCAATGTCGGCAAGGGGCTGGCAAAAGCGTCGGACTTCTTTGGCGGCTTCAACTACTATGACCAGGGGATGGGATCGCACCGCAACTGGGGTTCTCATCACCTGAGCATCAGCAATGACCACGACCATGTCTTCGGCGCCAAGGTGAGGCTGGCCGCGGATGCGCCGAACGATCACCAGGCGGCGGCGGTCGCTGCCATGCAGCTTTTCACACTGGGTATTCCCTGCTTTTATTATGGAATGGAACAGGGCCTGGCCGGAGGCGCCGAACCGCAAGAGCGCAGATACCTCGACTGGGGCGGCCATGACTGCCTTTTGCGTGAAGCCATGTTCGGACCGGAGCATCCTCTGGCTTCAGGATGGGACGGAGTGCAGGGGGAAATCGACCCCGGCCAGATCGGCTTCGGCCCGCACGGCACCGCCGGATATCATGTTTTCAATACAGATCATCCCATTTACAGGCGGATGGCCGAGCTTACCCGCCTGCGCCGGGCCTTTATTCCTCTGCGGCGGGGAAGGCAGTACCCTCGTCGGATTTCGTATCTGGACCGTCCCTTTGCATTCCCGGATGCAGGCCAGATCATTGCCTGGTCACGCATCTTTGACGACCAGGAGATGCTGGTGGTGATCAACCCGAACGGGGTCGAACGGCGCGGCGGGCGGGTTGTCGTTGACGGCAGCCTGTCACAGGAGGGGTTGCAGGTTGTCTCCAATACGGACCCCGAAGCCCCGGAAGCGATGCAGAACAGCGCCTGGGTGAGCTGCAGCCCATCGAATCACGGCCTTGTCGTCTGCCTTGATCAGTGGCTGCTCGGCCCTTCGGAAGTTATGGTACTGGCCAACCGTTCGGCGATCGAATCCGTCGGCTTGAAGTGGCATGGCGCGGCATGATGCAGCACCCTGGAATTTTCTCCAGTGGGGTGCGCCGCCAATGTTCCAGACCGGCTGGGGTTGGAGCGGAATCATCGTCCGTCCATGCTCGGGAGAGTTAATGTCCGGGGGATTTTCGGGCAATCCCCCGGACACGCACCGGATTTTTTCGGACCTTATCCGAGCTTGAGCAGCGGCTGGACCACCTGGCGGAATGCAGCGGCAGCCTCCGTGTCCTTATGGTGGAAGATAAAGGGGCGCCCTTCATCCGATGATTGCACGATCTTGGGATCAATGGGAATCCGCCCCAGAAAGGGCACATCCATCCGTTTGGCCATTTCCTCACCGCCTCCCTGTTTGAACAGTTCAATAAGCTTCGAACAGTGTGGACAGATCAGGCCACTCATGTTTTCAACAATGCCCAGGACAGGAATTTTGAGGTGCCGGCAAAACGTTACGGATTTGCTGACATCGATCGTCGAGACATCCTGAGGCGTCGTCACCACGACCGCGCCGTCCGCATCGGGAATCAACTGCGCGACGGAAAGCGGCTCATCTCCCGTACCCGGGGGGAAATCGATGACCAGATAATCCAGGTCGCCCCAGTGGACATCGGTAAGCAGTTGCTTGATCGCTCCGTACTTCATCGGCCCGCGCCAGATCACCGCATCATCCTTCCGGTTCAAAAGAAACCCCAGGGACATGACCTTCATGCCGTAGTCCATTGAAACGGGAAGCATGGCATCACCGACCACCTCCGGCTTGCGGTCCTCCAGGGCAAGGAGCTTGGGAATGCTGGGGCCGTGAAAATCCACGTCCAGCAGCCCAACCCGCTTTCCTTCGAGGGCCAGGGCAACCGCCAGATTGACGGCCACGGTGCTTTTCCCGACGCCGCCCTTTCCTGAGAGAACCAGAATTTTGTGAGCAACACGCTCCATGCTCTTTTTGAGCTTGTCATCTTCGGGGGTATTCTGTGCGGCGGGATTCTGCTGATTTCCCGACACGGGGCACCCCGTTCCTCCCGGTGTATTTCCTGAACCACATGAATCACAAGAACCCATAATCCTTATTCTCCTTTTTTGCTTGAGTGAATCTGATCTCTATATCACAAAGTGATCGTTTTTAACCTTCTTGATTTTACGAAAACGTCCTGATAATTTGAGCAATCCGGTACGGAATTTTTTATAGGAAAACGATGGAAACACTACTGGGAATAGCGGTTGGTATAGGGCTTAGCGCCGCATGCGGCTTTCGGGTTTTTGTTCCCCTGCTTGCGATGAACCTGGCGATCCTGGGCGGCCACATTCACCCTTCTCCCGAATTTGCCTGGATCGGCACCCCCTATGCGACGCTGGCTTTCGCAACAGCAACCGTCGCGGAAATCATCGGCTATTATATCCCCTGGTTCGATTCCATCCTGGACACCATCGCAACACCCGCCGCCGTCATCGCCGGTACGGTCACCACGGCTTCCATGGTAACGGAAATCTCCCCCTTTCTGAAATGGACGCTGGCGATTATGGCCGGTGGCGGAATCGCCGGCCTGGTTCAAGGATCCATGGTCGCACTCCGCTTAAAATCATCCCTCTCTACGGCGGGAGCGGCCAATCCCTGGATCGCGACACTGGAACTGGTCGGAGCCATCGTCATAGCCATCCTGGCCCTTGTGGTCCCGATCGTCTGCCTCGGACTCCTCGTCCTTCTGTGCATTGCTGTTATCCGCAAGACCGGCAGACTCCTCTTCGGAAGAAGAACGTCCTCAGCACGATAACGGCATTCCTCCCCCCTTTGCCATACGCTTTTCTCCTCCCATATCTCATCGGTTTTTCAGGCATATCCCCATTTTATACTCACGCATGGCGGCACATTTACCCGTGCCCCACCTGGGCGTGCGAAACGACCGTATCCATCACGGGTTGCCTGCCTGTAACACACCGCACCCTGAAGGGTTGGCATGAGATTTGAGTGATTTACCGTCAAAAGCACACGGCCGCCCCGTGGCGACAGCCCGTCAGCGACGGGGAAAGAACGCGGTCGGCTCGTCGCTCAGATCACGATGAAGGAGAAGAAAATCATGGGAACCACGGTCATATTCGCGTTGGGAATGATCATCGGGGCATGGATTGGAATCACGTTGCTGTCCTGCTGTCACCTGGCGAAAAAGGCGGATATCCCCTTCAACATCCGCTGAAAATCACTCTGTTTCATAGCAGGCCAGTATTTCACCGAAATAGAGGGTATGGTAGTCCTTTTGAGGATAAAACGATGATTCATACTCCCTGTCCAGATGGGCCGGATCCATGGCGGTTTTGTAGATTATCGCGCATTCATACTGGCGTCCCCTGGTTTTTATGACGGGGGAATCGACTTGGCGCCCGCTGATCGTCTCCAGGCTGCATGCCTTGAACTTATCGACGTCCCGGCCGGATTTCGAACCGCAGAAGGCAAGTTCTTTTCGCAAGTCCTCCAGCGGAACCGTCACGGTAAAATCCCGGGCGGTTTCAATGATTCCAAAGGTGTGGCGACTGGACCGCACAGCCACCATCATGATCGGTTTGTTCCAGACAAAGCCGAAGGCAGCCCACCCAATCGTCATGGTATTGACTCCATTTCCAGATTTTACCGTCAAGAATGCACCCTTCTTGATCCTGTTGAGGGTGTCCTCCCCAACGCCTGCGCTATTTCCATCGATCATTTCAAGTTCCTTATTCTGTTGAAGAAATTGTTACTGGGACTTTTCGGAAGACGCCTTCAATTTTCAGCAGAATGAAAATTTTTCCTTCCTGAAACGCGTGCTTTCCCTTTGACAACCACTGTTTTTCAATTGCCGTTTCTCATAACGTTTTCAGCGGGCGAAGAAAAGTAAAATTTTCCAATGAATTACACAAACCATTAATATTATGTGGTTTTTAACTGCCTTTTCGTTGCCCAGCTCTTATGCAAGCCGTTCAATATTTCTAAGAATTGCTGACTTATCCCCTTTGCCAACAGGGTTATCAACAGGGTTATCAATAGAGCTGTGGATAAAAGGGGGCGCTTCGCCAACATTTTGGCCTTTTGCCACCCACATCGATGATTATTTGACAGCCGTCCCGATCTTTTTTTGAAGGACTTTTTTGAGCGGCCCGATCCTTTGGGGGCCGCTAGTGCGATGAAAGATGCGGCAAGAGGAATCAGCCAGATCCCCGGTGATGATTAAACGTCAGCCCCATACTTTCGTATTGTTCGCAGAAGGATCTCCGTGCTTCGCGAACTCAGGCCCTCGTCTTTCACCTTTTTCAGGAGAAAATAAAGGCGCTGCTCAATGATGCCCATTTCCTGAAGGTCATTCCACAATCTCTCGATAGCGGTTTTATCCACGCCATAGAACATATTTCCCGGAACGGCCATGTTCGAGACAAAGATTTTCAGGCCTTCGGGTGTAATGAAATAATTGTCACCGATCCGCAGAAATTCCCCGGCTGAATCTTCGTCCACCCGCTGCAATTTTTCGATGATCGCCCTCAAAAAGTCATGATTCACCTTCAGATATTCTTCGGCAATAAAACGGCTTGTGCTTAAAAATCCACCCAATTTCATGATGCTCCTCTTTCGTTCACAATTTCATACCATCCGAACATCTTCAAGCGGTTCTGCGGAATCAGCCTGACAGGAAAACAGCTGAGTTCGAGCTCTCTGAATCGGATTGTTCAGCCTTGCATGATGCCCCGCACTGGAGCAAATCCTCTTCGGCTTATTCCGACGGCAGGGTTTTAAGAAACAGGTCGGCTTGGGCGAAGGCCGTCTCCATCTCCGCAACAAGACTGTCCACGTTGGCCTGAACACTGACCACTTCACCGCTGAGCCCCACGATGGCCTTCGCGTTGAGGTTGTGCTTCATGAATAACACCTGGTCGCGAAGGGTACAAGAGCCGGATCCAACCTAGCTTCGGCCCTTTTCATGGCTTTGATCAGATCCGCAAATTTCTCCCGGGTGGCATCGTATTTCTGCTGGCTGGACCTGCGAAGGTTTTCACGGAATGTTTTCTTTTCCGGGGGATTCACTCACTTTCAAATCATTTGCCATGGACCCCGTCATGGCGAATGGGAAAGAGCGGCCTTGAGGGCCAAACAGGGAGGAGGAGCGCTTCTCCATCCAGAACGGGTTTCTTTCATGTCACCCGGGCCCGATACTGCGCCAGATCAGATAATGTCGCCCGGAGCGATGTCACGAGGAGGAAAGGGCGTGCCGGCATGAACCATCGCGGGCCTTGAACATCTCCCGCACAAAAAATGAAATGCCGGTCTCCCGAATGTATCCGACCGGCATTTCAGCATGAAAATCAGATATCATCAGACGATATCGAACGGTCAGTGCAGTGTTTCATCCGAGTCATGAATCACACTGAATTCATCGCCCTGCTCGTACATAAAAAATGCTCTGTCATCAAAATCCGCTTTTTCAATTCCATTCTCGTAAAATTCCTTCCTCATATTGTCCACGGAATAATATTCTCTGAGTATGGGATCTTTTTTGCCGATATTAACGACAAAGCGGTTAGAGCTATAGGTGACTCTGACTGAATTTTTCTGTTCTTTCGTTAAGTTCAGCAACATATCCTCTAACCTCCTTTCCCGTTTTTCCATGTCCAGCCTTTCTGTTTACGGAAACCGTCTTTTTTGTGCCCTTTGCTCTATTCTAATATAAGACACACAATATAATAAAAGTTATTACTATGCTGTTTGTCAATCATTGAAAGAGGATTTAGAAAAGATTTTATGGCAGATCCTGGATGTCACAAAAGACGAACACGCTATCGTGTCGCTTGTGTCCCCCCATCCCCCGGTTGAACGTCCCGGACAGAGACAAGCGTGCTCACGTTGCCCGACGGGCAAGAAGCGCCCACACGCCGGCCGCCGAGAGCAGTAAACCTCCTGCGAGTTTGAAGTGGCGTTGTGTACGAGGGGACGACAGTATGCGCCGAGCGGTAGCAGCAAAGGTGGCATATACCGTGGCGTTAGCCATGGCCATAAGGACAAAGGTCACAGCAAGTACCCATAACTGGAATGTAACATCAATGGCAGGATTGACGAATTGGGGCAGGAAAGCGACAAAGAAGACGATGCCCTTGGGGTTGAGTGCGGTTACCAAATAGGTATTGAAAAAGAGCCGCCAGCGGGTTGTGGGCGCTGGAGTTGACGGCAACGCAATCGTGGAAATGCCGGACCGGAACAGAGTTGCACCAAGCCAAAGGAGATACAAACCGCCCATGATCTTGACAACGTTGAACCAGAAGGCCGAGGTGCTCAGCAACGGGCCGAGGCCCAGCAGTGATAAGGAAAGAGACGTGCAGTCGCCAAGCGCTATGGCGGCAACGAGTGGAACATGTGCGGAACGACCATTAGCCAAGGAATAGCTTATTACCGTGAGAACGGTCGGACCGGGGATAACGAGAAGGACCGATGTGGCAAGGACAAAAGCAGACCAAAGGTTGATATCCACGGCGCATCCCGGTATGGCGTCTGACGCCAACAATCGATGTTAGTTGAACGGATAACTTGATATTTTAAGGTTGCAGGCCGGATACAATCCCTTTTTCACCATTATAGTTCTCCTCTAACGATAAAGAAGCGTGCCCACTTGTCAGCCTTCCAATACTGGTCAGATCGAGTACATTCTGCTCAGTCTCTTAAGCAGACCATGGAATTCTTCATGTTTGCCTGCACCAATTCGCTCCTCTTCTATTCTTTCAAAACCTTCATAGAGTTCGTCCTGTTTTTGTTCCGATAAAAGACGATCAGCCATTACAAACAGAACATCATTCTCCTTTTCGATATGATTTCTCAGCAGCGCAATGTAAGCGAGTGCAATTTTACTGATGGTTTTGGATGCAGATTGGTCCCCGCCGACATATTTGGCATAGTAATCGCTCAAAGACTTGACATAATTTCTACCCATTTCATGCTCCTGAAGCATGACTGCAATCGGACCATCTTCAGGAATGCCCGCGGCTGTCAGTGCAGGGAACAGCAGGTCTTCCTCTTTGCCGTGATGGCATTTGTCGACAAAGACTTTCAGAAACTCCAGGATTCCATCAAAATGCTCTTCGTTCAGATTCCTGTCCGCCTCTAATTGTCGACAGACCTGTTCTAAAATAATGAGCATCACCTTGACACCCTCATGCTCGTTTCTTAATTGTTGTGTCGCTTTCATATCCGCCCTCCTTTTTCAAATCATGGAAGTTGAAAAAACATCATCTCTCGATGGGAGAGTAACAGATTCTCCGGCGCGTCCCGGGTTCAATCTTTTAATTTTAGATATTCTTTGTAGAGGATGTGTTTTCTCTTTGTAGACGCATCGCGATCGCCGTAGTGAGCCAGTCCAAGTCTTTCTTGAAATCTGTCTCCGCTGCACCCGCTATGCAGGTATCACGGATGGTGAGTGGTTGTGTCCCAAGTTTCTCCATCTCGATGCCCATTTCCTGAAGGATCTGTTCGAGAGATTCATTTGTTTCCACCGCTTTTCTTAAGATCGGATAAAATAGAATCTTCTCTTTCCAATTGCCTCATCAGGAGTTCTGCAGCTTTTCCAAGGCTGAAGAAAAAAGCGGTCAGAGGAAAACTTCGATAGCCGGGGTTTCAAATTTGCTAACTGTCGGAGAATTTTGCCGTTCAATTAGACCAATTATAACAGACTGGAATTTTTAATCATATTAGAAAATGGAAAATCGATTAATCCGAGAAAGGATGAAGATAGAAGGACCAAAAAATTGCTGCCGGCAGCATACAGGACAGCACATAAAAATTTAGGGGGCTAAGCTGTCTACCTGGCCCCCTTATTTTTCTGGTGGAGCTGAGGGGAGTCGAACCCCTGACCTCTTGAATGCCATTCTATAATCACCACTTTCACAGTCTTTCATGAAGCATCAAATTACCCTTGACATATACGCTAGTTAGCACTACATTACTTTCACAACGTTTCAGTCATAAACATCCAATTTCAGGCAAAATGTGGGGACAGAATGGGGACAGAAAAAAGAAGGCAAGATTTCAAGGGGTCTGATGATGAAATGGCAAAGCACAAAATTTAAGGGCGTTCGGTATCGTGAGCATGAGAACCGGAAACATGGCGTGAAAAAGGACCGCTAT
>Ga0123334_1003072_pt1 | contig 18476 bp, 11 predicted proteins | sample BiotimSIPDNA_FD_89706 | JGI IMG/M metagenome (GOLD analysis project Ga0123334, IMG submission 89706) | Anaerobic biogas reactor microbial communites from Washington, USA - Biogas_R1 time_0 SIP DNA | ecosystem: Engineered > Bioreactor > Anaerobic > Unclassified | place: Washington, USA... | reverse complement strand
GCTCTGACGATGTCAAGGTAATCGTTGAGGGCTTCACTGCGCTTCTTGTTCAATTTCAGGAAGATATGATAATCGGAAACGGAGGTCAGAATCCCCGTTTCCTTCAACCCGGCCTCTTTGACCAGGGGAATATCCTCCTTGGCCGCCCGGATCCAGCCGGTGATCTCCGGGTAGCGGAGTCCAAGGTCCTGGCATCGGGCGACGCCTTCCTTATCCTTCCTACTGTAGAGAAAAAATTCCGTCTGGCGGATGATCCCGTTCTCTCCGCCCAGCCGGTTCATCAGCGAATAGAGGTCGACGATCTGCTGGACGGTGTAAGGCGGCCGAGCCTGCTGCCCATCCCGGAAGGTCGTATCGGTAATGAAAATTTCTTCGGCCGGTTGAATGGGAATAATCCGATGGTCGAAGTCGATCCGGCTGACCTCTTCATAGGGAAAGACTTCCTTCTGCAGATTCGGTTCGTCCACATCCCGCAGCTCGAAGCGCCAGAACCGGGTATGCTGGTGATTCAGGACTCTTTTTTCGGGATTCCATTTTGCCATGTCTTAAACTCCAAATCATAAAAGTCTCTCTGCAGAGACAGTTCTCCATGCACTTATATTCTAAAATATAAGAGGTTATTATTGGATGTCAATCGTAATAATTCTAGACAATTTTGAGGGACAATTCCATCAGCTGTTCGATGCTTACCTTGGAAGGAGCGTCCGTCATCAGGCAGGTAGCCTTCTGGGTCTTGGGAAAGGCGATCACATCGCGAATGGATTCCGCACCCGTCATCATCATGATCAGCCGGTCCAGCCCGAAGGCGATCCCCCCGTGGGGCGGCGTTCCATATTCCAGGGCATCGAGGAGAAATCCGAATTTGGTGCGGACCTCTTCGCTCTGGAGGCCCAGGGCCTCAAAGATGAGAGACTGGATCTCTTTTCTGTGGATCCGGATGCTTCCTCCACCAACCTCGGAGCCATTGAGGACGAGATCGTAAGCCCGGGCCCGCACTCTGCCCGGGTTCTCCCGAAGCTGCGGAACATCCTCCGGGACCGGGGACGTGAAGGGGTGGTGGGTTGAGACGTAGCGCTTTTCCGTATCGCTGAATTCCATGAGGGGAAACTCGGTGATCCAGACGAAGGCAAACTGGTCGGGGTCGATTAAATTGAGCTTTCTGGCGAGATGAGCCCGCAGGTTCCCGAGGGAATCGGTCACCACGGCAGGCGTATCGGCGACAAAAACCAGGGCGTCGCCTTCAGCGGCCTCCATTTTCGAATTGATCTTGGAAACTTCTTCCGCCGTCAGGTATTTGAAGATCGGTGACGTCCATCCCTCGGCGGTGATCCGGGCCCAGGCCAACCCCCTGGCCCCGTAGATGGCGACAACATTCTGGAGATCATCAAGATCTTTCCGTGAGAGGCGCTTCCCGTCGGGGATGCGGATGGACTTGATGACGCCGCCGGCGGCGACCACATCACGGAATGCCGTAAATCCCGTATTGGCCAGGATATCGGTGAGGTCCCGGAGTTCAAGACCGAACCGGACATCGGGGTTGTCCTTGCCGAAGCGGCTGATGGCTTCCGCATAGGAAAGGCGGGGGAAGGGGAGGGAGACCTGCCGGTTCAGGCAGCGCGAGAAGAGGCGCGCCATCAGGCCTTCCATGATTTCGATGATGTCGTTCTCCGTAATGAAGGACATTTCCACGTCGATCTGCGTAAATTCCGGCTGGCGATCCGCCCTGAGGTCTTCGTCACGAAAGCATTTGACGATCTGGTAATACCGGTCAAAGCCGGACACCATGAGCAGCTGTTTGAAGATCTGCGGCGACTGGGGAAGGGCGTAGAAGCTCCCCTTGTTGATCCGGCTGGGGACCAGATAGTCCCGGGCGCCTTCCGGGGTGCTTTTGGTGAGAAAGGGGGTCTCGATTTCAATAAAGCCCTCTTCCTGGAAATATTGGCGCGCTTCCGCCGCCACCCGACTCCGAAGCATGATGTTTTTCTGCAGATGCGGTCGGCGCAGATCCAGGTAACGGTACTTGAGCCGGACGTTCTCCGAGATGTCGCTGTCCGTCTCGAGGCTGAAAGGTGGGGTCTGCGATTCGTTGAGGATTTCCAGTTCCTCGATCATCACCTCGATGGCTCCCGTCTTCATGTCGGGATTGATCATTCCTTCAGGACGACCGCGAACCGTTCCCCGGACGGCCAGGACATATTCGCTGCGGATCTTGTGGGCCTCGCGGTGGGCATCGGGGCTGAATTCCGGGTTGAAGACGATCTGAACAAGGCCTTCACGGTCTCGAAAATCCACAAAAATGACCCCGCCGTGGTCCCTGCGGCGGTGCACCCAACCCATGAGAATGACTTCCGAATCGAGTTGATTGGTGCCCAGATGTCCACAGTAATGCGTTCTCTTCATGGTCGTTAGAAAATCCGACAAAGGTCGTTACCTCTCTTTTATAAGATTCAGAATGTGCTGATCCAGATCATCAAGGGAAACGGTCTGCTGAGTTCCGGTTTTCATGTCCCGCAGCTCGACCTTCCGTTCTTCGATTTCCCTGTCCCCAAGTATCAGCGTATAGGAGCAGTTCAACCGATCCGCCTTTTTCATCTGGCTTTTAAGGCTTTTAGACGAAAATTCCTGCTCTGCGTAAATCCCTTTCAATCTCCATTGATTGCACAGGGTAAAGGCCAAATTCCGGGCCTGTTCCCCCAGGGAGGCCAGAAAGATGTCCGGTGGGCGCTCAGAAGCGGACTCCGGCACCTCCAAAAGGGCAAGCAGCCGTTCAAACCCGACGGCAAATCCAATGCCGGGGATATCCGGGCCGCCCAGTTCCTGGACAAGGCGGTCATAGCGGCCGCCGCCGACCACGGCATTCTGGGAGCCCAGATGCTCCGTTGTGACTTCGAAGGTCGTCTTCGTGTAGTAATCCAGCCCCCTGACCATTCCGGGATTCACCGTGTAGGGTATGGCGAATTCCTCCAGGGCGGAAGTCACCTTTCCGAAATGCTCCCGGCAGTCTCCGCAGAGAAAGTCGCCGAGGTGAGGCGCGCCGCGAATGATCTCCTGGCACTCTTTCGACTTGCAGTCGAAAACCCGGAGGGGGTTGGTGCCCAGGCGTCGCTTGCAGTCGTCGCAGAGTCCCGCCTCCTTTCCCTGAAGAAATTCCGTAATGACGTTCCTGAACGCGGGACGGCAGGACGAACACCCCAGGGAATTCAGCTCCAGGCTGACCTTCTTCAGGCCGACTCGGTCGAGAAAGTGCATGAGCATGAGGATGATTTCCGCATCGGCCCGGGGATCATCGAGGCCCAGCAGTTCCGCATCGATCTGGTGAAACTGCCGGAACCGGCCTTTCTGAGGCCTTTCGCGGCGGAACATGGGGCCGATGGTAAAAAGCCGCGTTATCGCCTGGGCATTGTGGAGCGAGTGCTCCAGGTAGGCCCGGATAACGGAGGCCGTTGCCTCCGGCCGCAGGGTCAGGTACTCGTCCCCACGGTCCAGGAAGGTGTACATTTCCTTTTCAACGATGTCCGTGGATTCGCCGATTCCCCTCTTGAAAAGGTCGGTTTTTTCCAGGACGGGCAGGCGGATTTCCCTAAACCCGAAACGGGAAAAAACTTCCCTGGCGACGTTCTCCACGAAGCGCCACTTTTCCGTTTCCTCGGGCAGAATATCCTTAAACCCTTTAACTGCCGTAATGATTTCCATTTTTATAAACTCTACCCAGCCTTATTTTAAGGCCAAGATGCTTAACATAGAACGTATTGGATGACAATGAAATTATGTCATTTTGCCTCATGAACAACGGTGGTTTTCTACTCCTTCCTGAACCCTTTCACCAGCAGTTTTTTTCCGTCCGTCGACACGGTGACCGCCCCCTGCTTATCCGTGCGGAAGATCCTGGCCCCGGCACTCCGGTATCTCGCCAGAACTTCCCCATGGGGAAAGCCGAAGACATTGTCAGGACCGCAGCTGATCACGGCAATCTGCGGCTGTACGGCGTTCAGGAAAGGAAGACTGCTCGATGAGCGGCTCCCGTGATGTGGGACAAACAGGACCGCGCTGCGGAGATCCGATGAGCGGCTGAGAAGATGCTTCTCCTCGTCAGCCGATATGTCGCCGGTGAACAGCAGGTGCACTGTTCCATAGGTCAGCCTCATGACCAGGGACTTTTCGTTGAGATTTCCACCGGAGGGGCTCCTTATTCCCGGATTGAAAAGTTCAATCCCGACCTTTCCGACCTTCAGGAAGGTTTCCCGGTCCCTTATAATCCGATGGCGGATGTTCCTGCGCCGGATGATTTCCACAAAACGGCGATACGCTTCCGAATCGTCGCCTTCCCCGCTGGACCACACTTCTGAAACGGAAAAATGTTCCAGGATAAAGGGGAGGCCACCGAGATGATCGACATGGGCGTGGCTGAGCACAACGATGTCGATCTTTCGAATTCCCTCGTGCCAGAGAAAGGGGGCGACCACGGAACGGCCGACGTCAAATCCGTCACCTGGGACTCCACCACCATCCAGGAGCATCGTCTTTCCGCCGGGAAAGCGGACGAGGGCGGAATTGCCCTGATGGACATCGATGGCGGTTACCGTGAGCCCCCGGTCCTGAAAAGGCCGGAGATACTTCCAGGCCAAGGAAGCCGAAAGGGAAATCAGTATGAGGACGAAGAGAATCCGGAGCCGTCGCTTTCTCTCGTCCTGACCGGGAACGCCCTGCCTCCTGTCCATAGAGATCAGCGCGACGGCGCAGAGAAGAAGGAGATAGAACAACCCCAACTGCCAGAGGGAAGGGGTGCAGACGTAAAAGGAGGCCCCGGGAAGGGAGGCGAAGAAGTCGACGAGGAAAAGGGAGACCTTGACCAGCCAGGCGGAGCTCGAAATCAAGAGGCCGGCCAGGAGCTCTGAAAAGGGGCTGACGGCGATGACCAGCATGCTCAGCGGAAGGGCCAGCAGACCGAGGATCGGAACCAGGACCGCATTGGCGGGAATAACGAGAAGGGAGACCCGGTTGAAGTAGTAGGCCAGGATGGGCAATGTTCCCAGGGTGGCGCTTATCGTGGTGATCAGAAACAGCCAGACCTGGCCCTGAATTTTGTTGATCCGGAGCGCCGCCGGTGATGAGCGCGGCAACGGCTGGACCTCGTGGCGATGCCCGGAGAAAAGGGGGACCATCAGGATGATGGCGGCAACGGCGGCGAAGGAGAGCTGGAAGGAGAGATCGAAGAGGGCTTCGGGGGAGACCGTCAGGATCAGCACAGCCGCAGCGGACAGGGTATTGATCATGTCCTGCCGACGGTCCAGGAGCACGGCGATCATGAACACCATGGCCATGAGGGTCGCCCGCAGAACGGACATGCCGGCGCCGGCGACAAAGGCGTACAACAGGACCGGCAGGAATGCTGACACAAGGGACAGCTTGATGACGTTAAAGCGAAGAAGAAGATATTCCGATCTCTTGAGAATCCAGCGCATCACCATGATTGTCCACAAGGCGATCAGCCCGACATTGAAACCGGAAACGGCAAGGATGTGGGACGTTCCGGTCAGATTGAACTTTTCCAGGATGGGCGGCGGGATTTCCCTCGAACTGCCGAGAATCATCGCGGCAAGAATCGTCCGCTCCGGATAGGGGGCATGCCTGTTAACCAGGTCGCGTATGTAACCCCGGAATATTTCGAGCGAGTATCGTATCGGATTTCCCTGGCCATGCCGCAGCACAATCACCCGGGATGCGTCGTTGACGAAGCCGGCAGAGGAGATCTTTTCAAAGCGCAGGCGCCTTTCATAATCAAAACCACCGGGATTGTTGAAGTTATGCGGTTTGTGCAGGCGGGTGCCACAGCGGATGACGTCTCCGTATTTCAACGCCTGCTGTCCCTTGACGGTCAACAGAACCCTGTCCGATACGGGCTTGTGGATGCCGCCCGCTGAGATGCCCGTTGCCTGCAGGACAAGCCTGGTTTTGTCCGGGGCGAATTCCGGTGATTCGCAGATGATTCCCTCCAGGATCGTGCTCTTTCCCCGTTCCTGCAGGGAAAGGATCGCGGAAGAGGGGGAGGAGGGCTCGAAGCGCAGAATGTTGAGGCTCCCCTGAAGAAAAAGGATGGCCGGTACAGCCAGAAGGATCAAAAAGGGTTTTTTCAGGCGGACGCCGGCAAGAAGAAGGGCGAGAAGGAGAACCAGGCAGATCAGGAGGTGGAATGCCGGGGGAGAAAAAAACTCTCCGGCGAGAATGCCGGAAATCAGAGCTGCCAGAAGGAAAAGGAAAGGCCTTTGCATGTGTCAGGGTTGTCTGCCCAATCGGTTGAATTTATCGGATCTTGGCACTGTCAATGACGATAGAATTCCCCGACGGGATCTTCGAATAAGTAAATCCTGAAGCGGTATTTTCCCTTGAGAAGAGAGGAGCCGCTTTTTATTGAATCCTGCAGAGAAACCGGCCTTGCAGAAGAAAAATATTCTCCACAGATTACACTGGCTGATTCTATCCCGGATCGTTGTCGCCACGATTCTCCTGGGAATATTTGTATTCTTTGATCTCAAGCAAACTTCATCCCACCCGGGAATCCGTTTTCAGCCGTTCTACAGCCTGATCCTCGTCACCTATCTCCTTTCCTTTGTCTATGTCTTTCTCGTAAAAATCGTCAAATCCTGGTTGGTGTCCGCCTGTCTTCAGGTGGCATGCGACGTCCTGCTGATCACCGTCCTTGTTCACCTGACCGGCGGGGCCGGAAGCGTCTATTCCGTTCTTTATCCCATGGTCATTATTTATACGGTGATTTTTTCCGATCGCCGGGGCGGCTTTCTCGCAGCCACCGCCTGCAGCCTTTTCTATGGATCCCTGCTGCTCCTGGAATTCAACGGTTTTCTGGAGCGCACCCCTTCAGAGCTGATGATGGAAACCCCATGGAATTCCGGCTACATGTACTCAAGGATCAGCATCCATGCCCTTTCCTTCTACATCATCGCCTTCCTGGCCAGCTTTGTCATCGAGCAGGAAAAAGCGACCCGAACCCTCCTGGCTGAAAAGGAGAGCGCCCTGGACAAGCTTGGCATGCTCCATCGGAGCATCATTGAATCGATTGACACCGGCATCCTCACCGTCAACCTGGAGGGGCGGATCCAATCGTTCAACCAGGCGGCGGCCAGGATATCCGGGCTGTCTGTGGAGAGCGTTCTAAACCGGGATGTTCAATCCGTATTTCCCGAGTTCAATGCTCTGAAGGAGCGCTCTTCCAGGATTCCGGCGGCCAACGGATCGGAGAGGCGGATGGAGATGAGGATCAGGAAAGGGGAAAGGGAGGAGCAGATTCTTGGCTGTTCTCTCTCGGTGCTCAAGGGCAGCCGGGGAGAACACCTCGGGCACATCCTGATATTCCAGGATCTGACGGACATCAAAAAAATCGAGGCGGCCTACGAAAAGAGCAGGCGTCTCGCCTTCGTCGGCGAGATGGCTGCGGCCCTTGCGCATGAAATTCGCAATCCCCTTGCCGCCATCAGCGGCTCGATCCAGATGCTGAAAAAGGATTTGAAGCTGGATCCCATGGATGAGCGGCTGATGAAGATCGTGCTGCGCGGCAAAGATCAGCTCGAAAATGTCATGAAGGACTTTCTCCTCCTGGCCCGGCCGGCAGCGGGAAACAGGGAATGGATAAACCTGGATGACCTGATCGAGGAGATTCTGGAATCTCTCGTTTATCTTCCGGACTGGACGGAGAAAATCACGGTCGAGAAGAACCTGTCCGGAAGCGCCACGCTTTGCGCAAACAGGACTGAAATGCAGCATGTGCTGTGGAACCTGATTGTCAACGCCCTGCAGGCCATGCCCTGCGGAGGCCGCCTGTCTGTCGGGACGGGCACGGCGACTGCCGATACGGGGGAGGAATCCGTGGAGGTGCGGATCGGGGACAGCGGAGAGGGCATCCCGAAGGAGATCATGGAGAAGATCTTTCAACCTTTCTTTACCACGAAGGAAAGGGGGACGGGTCTGGGGTTGGCGATTGTGGGCAGGATTATTGAAAACGGCTCGGGAACTCTGGCGGTGGAAAGCGAAAAAGGGAAGGGCGCCATTTTCCGCGTCTGCCTGCCGAGGAACCGGGAAGTTCAGAACGCCCCCCTGCACCTTCTGGAAAACAGCCGGGCTGCCTGATATTTCAAAGGGAGGGAACATGGCGACCATTCTTGTGGTGGATGATGACAAGGGAATGCGGGAGTTTCTCGACATCATGCTGACCCGTGAGGGATACGACGTCCGATGTGCGTCAAATGCCGCGGAAGCGCTGACCTCGTGCAGAAAGCGCTCCTATGACCTGATCCTGACAGATCTTAAGATGCCCAGGATGGACGGCCTGGAGTTTCTCAAGGCGGTCAAGGAGATATCCCCGGAATCTCTGGTCATCCTGATTACGGCCTATGCCTCCGGTGAAACCGCCGTCCGGGCGATGAAAGAAGGCGCCTATGACTATATCGAAAAGAATTTCAACATTGAAGAATTCACGTCGACCATCCGCAACGCCCTGGAATCCAATGGCCGGATGCGCGATGACGCCAAGTTTATCAGGGATATGGAAAACGCCGCTTCCTTTGGGGAGATGATCGGCAAGAGCAGGGAGATGCGCAAGGTATATACCCTGATCAAGAAGGTGGCCGAGACGACGGCCAATGTCCTCGTTCTCGGAGAAAGCGGAACGGGCAAAGAGCTTGTTGCCAAGGCTATTCATGCGCACAGTCCGCGGAAGGATAAGCCCTTTATCGCGATCAATTGCGGCGGTATACCGGAAACCCTGCTGGAGAGTGAACTGTTCGGCTACATGAAGGGTTCCTTCACCGGCGCCTATGCGGAAAAGGCCGGCCTTTTCGAGATTGCCAGGGGAGGGACGGTCTTTCTCGATGAAGTGGGAGAGTTGCCCCCCGTTCTGCAGGTCAAGCTCCTGCGGGTGGTTCAGGAGAAGACGTTTCTGAGAATAGGCGGAACGGAAAGCATCCGGGTGGATGTCCGGATTATTTCGGCAACGAACCGAAACCTGGAAGAGATGATCCGGAAGGGAGAATTCCGGGAGGACCTCTATTACCGCCTCAACGTGATCCCGGTGCGAATTCCGGCCCTTCGGGAACGAAAGGAGGACATCGCGATCCTCACGCGGTATTTCATTGAAAAATATGCCAGGGAATTCGGGAAGGGCATCCGGAATATTTCCAATTATGGACTCGAACTCCTCATGGACTATTCCTTCCCGGGCAATGTCCGGGAGCTGGAGAATATCATTGAAAGAAGCGTGGCCCTGGAGCAGTCCAACATCATCCTCCCTGAAAACCTGGTGATTTCCGGAAGCCACTCGGCGGATCAGGGCGACGGCTGCAGTAACCCGGGGCCGTTTCCGGATCAGGGAATCAACCTGGGTGCGGAGATGGCACGATTCGAACGGGACATGATCGAGAGAGCCCTGGAAAAGTCCAACGGCTCAAAAACAAGGGCGGCGGAGCTCCTGCAGGTGAGTTTCGATTCACTGCGTTACCGCATCGAAAAGCTGGGGATGTGAACGTCAGTTTTCTCTGACCTTGATATCCTTCATCTTCAACTGAATATCCGAGGAGCCGTTCCAGTAGTTGATCTGCGGTGTAAAGGCGATGTCGAAGAAGGAATCGTGAAGATCGCGGATAAAATGGCCCTGGCTGAACCAGATCGAGTTTCGGGACACACCGGATTGGGACACACGCATCCGGAGATGATTCTTGCCCACGATGGCCGGGGACAAGGCGTTGACATTCCTCACGCAGAGGACCGGCTCCGGGTTCCGACTTCCGAAGGGGGCCAGCAGCTCCATCTGGGACAACAGTTCATGGGTGATGTCGTTCAAGTGGCATTGAGCGTCAATGAACGTTGCGGAGACGAAATCCGACTTCTGCACATTTTCCCGGACGATTTCATCGAGAAGATCGGAGAATTGCGCAATATCCTCTTCAAGAATGGAAATGCCCGCCGCATAGCGGTGGCCGCCGTAGGAGATCAGGTAGTCTTCACATTCCTTTAATCCCTGAAAAATGTTGAAATTGGCGATGCTTCGTCCCGATCCTTTGCCGACGCCGTCCCTCAGGCTGATCAAAATCGCCGGACGGTCGTAACGGTCGGCGATTTTTGACGCCACAATTCCGATGACGCCGGGGTGCCATTTGTCCGATGCCATGACGAAGGACGTTCTGTTGCTGGAATCGATGGTGCTGTCGATGTGTTCGACAATTTCGTCCAGGATGACCTTCTCCAGGGCCCTCCGCTTCCGGTTGTAGCTTTCCAGCTTCAAGGCCAGTTCCCTTGCCTCGGTTACCGAGTCGCTCAAGAGCAGCTCAACGGCCTCTCCAGGCAATCCGACCCTGCCGGCGGCATTGATCCGGGGGATCAGGCAAAAGGAGGCCTTTTCGGAATCGACCGTCGAATCGTCAATTCCGCTGATTTCTTTCAGCGCGCGGATCCCGGTTCGTTTGCCCTCTGTAAGGAGCTCAAGGCCCACACGGGAAAAGATTCGATTCTCATCAACCATGGGGCAGATGTCGCCGATTGTTCCCAGGGCGACGAGATCGAGGTACTCCTTCAGATTCGGGTAGGGCTTGTCGTGCCAGAAGCCGTTCTTCCGGAGGCTCCCGCGAAGGGCGATGAGGAAATTAAAAACGATGCCCACGGCGGCAAGGTGCTTCAGGGGAAACGTGTCATCGGGCCTTTTGGGGTTGATCGAGGCGACGGCATTGGGCAGAGACCCGGAAACCTCGTGATGGTCCAGGATGATGGTATCCAGCCCCAGGGAAGCGGCATAGAGAACCTCGTCGCGGTCGGAAATGCCGCAATCGACGGTGACGATCAGTGAAGCACCGCCGTCCTTGATCCTGTCGATCGCCTTCCGGTTCAGGCCATATCCCTCCTCGATCCGATCGGGTATGTAATAGCCGGCGTCGGCCTGGATCTCCCGGAGAAACTTGACCAGCACGGCGACGGAGGTAATCCCGTCGGCATCGTAATCGCCGTAAACGACCACCTTTTCTTTCCTGTAGACAGCCGAAATCATCCGGTCGACTCCGGGGAGCATGTCCTTCATGAGAAAAGGGTTATGCAGGTCGTGGAGGGAAGGATACAGGTATTTTCGGGCCTCGTCGGGGGTGAGAATGTGCCGTCCGGTCAGGATGGATGAGATAATCCAGTGAATTCCGAGTTCTCTGACAAGAAGATTCCGCTCTTCCTCATTGCCGTCCGGCATAATCCAGTTTGTTGTCGGTAAACAGTTTCTAAACATGATCGGCTAAATTGGAAAAGAGAAGGGTTATCGGGAAGACCACAATATAAACTGTCAAATGATAGTCAGGTTTTTTCCGATGTCAAGGAAAAGGTTGCCCCGGATGGAGCGGACGCAGGAGGCGCGCCGCTTGAGCGCTGCGCATCCTGTTCAGGGCTGTCAACGCTTGACAACGAGGACCGGCTTTCTGGCCTTGCGGATGACCTGCTCGGAGACGGATCCCATGAGCATTTCCTTGACGTTGCTCATGCCGTGGGAGCCGATGACGATCATCGATACATCCTCTTCCGCCTCCGCTCGAAGGATCTCCCTGAAGGGGATGCCTTTTTCGATCCTGACACGGCTGCCGATTCCCCTTTCGTTGAGTCGTGCCGCTATTCTGTCCGCCTCCTCCCGTGCGGAGATTTCCTGCTTTTCTCCCAGCCGGGAAAGGTCCAGGAGGGAGTAGACCTCGGGAATGTGGAGGCTTCTCGTGTCAACGACATGAACGATGACGACTTCCCTTGCCCCGGCCTCTCTGAGGCGGAGGAGATATTCCAGGGCCTTTTTGGAAGTGTCTGAAAAATCCGTAGGATATAGAATCTTCTGAAACATTCTTTTCATCTCCTCTCCGGTATCATCCCGTCAAGACGCCCAGGTAAAAGGGTCACCCATGGAACGGCATTCCTCCCGCATTGAACGATGTGCCTATTTTTCTCACATTCCCTTCTGTTTGTCGAATTTTTTATCCGCCGGACCGGGGAGCAGGAGGCGCAAGGGTTGGAAATCAGCTATGAGGCGCATCCCGGCTCGACGGAAGCAGAGGACTTAAGGGTGCATGGCACATGACTTGTATGATGGCTGTCAATATGTTGTCCGCCAAGGTCCGGAATCGGTGAAAAGCGAATAAATACGAGGCGTATTCTGCTCGCTTGACGCTCGGTGGGTGAGGATCGGGGGGCGTGGACTATCTGATGAACGGTTGACATCCTAGCAAAATGGTGTATGAAAAGCCGGTAAACTATAAACTGACCAATCGAGTCAGTATTTCCCAGCAGAAAAAGGTTGACCTATGTTTGCATCCGTACTGAAAAAGATTGTCGGTACAAAAAATGACCGAGAAATAAAGAAACTTTCGGCAATCCTCCGTGAAGTCAACGATCTGGAATCTTCCATTTCAAGATTGAGCGATGAAGAACTTCAGGCGAAGACGCCTTATTTCAAGGAGAAGCTGGACAATGGCGCCTCCCTGAGCACGATCCTTCCCGAAGCCTTCGCCGTCGTCCGCGAAGTAGCCAGCAGGACGGTGAAAATGCGCCCCTTTGATGTCCAGGTCATCGGCGGCCTGGTCCTTCATGAAGGCAGAATCGCCGAAATGAAGACGGGTGAAGGAAAGACGCTGGCGGCCACGATGCCACTGTATCTCAATGCCCTGGAGGGGAGGGGCGCCCACCTGGTCACCGTCAACGATTATCTGGCCCGTCGCGATGCCGAGTGGATGGGCCCGATTTACAAGTTTCTCGGCCTTTCCGTCGGTGTGATCGTCCACGGTCTGGATGATGACGAACGGCGGGAGAACTATGGCTGCGACATCACATACGGCACGAACAATGAGTTCGGATTTGATTACCTGCGCGACAACATGAAGTTCGCCATCGAGGATTATGTCCAGCGGGACTTTCATTACGCCATCGTGGACGAGGTGGACAGCATTCTCATCGACGAGGCCAGAACCCCGCTGATCATTTCCGGCCCCTCTGAAGAATCCACGGACAAGTACTACCGGATCAACCAGGTGATCCCCCGGCTCCGGAGGGACACGGATTACAGCATCGATGAAAAGAGCCGGACGGTCGTCCTGACGGAGGAGGGCGTGGCCCGGGTGGAGTCCCATCTCAAGGTTTCGAATCTGTACGAACCCCGTAACATCGACACGCTGCATCATGTCAACCAGGCCCTGAAGGCCCATACGCTCTTCAAGCGGGATGTGGATTACCTGGTGAAGGACGGGCAGGTGATCATCGTGGATGAATTCACCGGGCGCATCATGCCCGGCAGACGCTACAGCGATGGGTTGCACCAGGCCCTGGAGGCCAAGGAAAAAGTCAAGATCGAGCAGGAAAACCAGACTCTGGCTTCCATCACTTTCCAGAATTTCTTCCGGATGTATTCCAAGCTGGCGGGGATGACGGGAACCGCCGATACCGAAGCCGCCGAATTCAAGAAGATTTACAACCTCGATGTCGTGGTGATTCCCACCAACATGCCCATGATCCGGGTGGATCATACCGATGTGATCTATAAAACGGAAAAGGAAAAGTTCGCGGCGGTCATCGAGGAAATCAGGGAGCTGAACAAGGCCGGGCGGCCGGTCCTGGTGGGCACCATTTCCATTGAAAAGTCGGAGCTTCTCAGCAAGTACCTCAACCAGACCGGAATTCAGCACCATGTTCTCAATGCGAAGAACCATGAACGGGAGGCCGAAATCGTATCCCAGGCCGGGCAGCGCGGCCAGGTGACCATTTCCACCAACATGGCCGGACGCGGAACGGACATCAAGCTGGGTGAAGGCGTCGCGGAGCTGGGCGGCCTGCACATCCTGGGCACGGAGCGGCATGAAAGCCGCCGCATCGACAACCAGCTCCGGGGACGTTCCGGCCGGCAGGGGGACCAGGGCTCTTCGCGGTTTTACCTCTCCCTGGAAGACGATCTGCTGCGGATCTTCGGAGCCGAAAAGATTTCCTCCATCATGGATAAAATCGGCATCGAGGAAAACGAGCCCATTGAGCACAAGCTCATTTCCCGGGCCATTGAAAATGCTCAGAAGCGGGTTGAAGGACAGAACTTCGACATCCGCAAGCATCTGCTGGAATATGACGACGTCATGAACCGGCAGCGCCAGGTCATCTACGAACAGCGGAAGAGCGTTCTGAAGGGGGACAATCTGAGGGCGGATCTTCAGGACATCATTGAGGAGACGGTTGAGGATCTCGTTCCTGAGTATGTGGATGACAAGAAGCACCCCGACGAATGGAACCTCAAGAGTCTGGAGGAAAGGGTCTACTCCCAGTTCGCGCTGAAGATGGATCTTGGCGGCGACGACCTGGGAAGCGGCCAGGATATCGAAGAGAGGATCGTTGCCGCCGTCAACGATCTCTTGAAGAGGAAAGAGGCGGAGTTCGGGACCCCTCTGATGGATTATCTCATCCGCATGATCAGCCTGCAGTCCATCGATATCCACTGGAAGGATCATCTGCTGGGCATGGATCATCTGAAGGAAGGCATCGGCCTGCGCGGGTACGGCCAGAAGGATCCGGTCCGGGAGTACCAGAAGGAGGGATATGACCTCTTCATGGACATGATTCAGCGGATCAAGGAAGACACGGTCCGAAAGCTCTGCCTTGTCCAGATTCAGCGGGAAGAAGAGGTGGAGGAGATGAGGGAGCAGCAACGGCAGGATTACATCATGAACCGGGGTGAGGATACCCCTGCTACCTCAACGGTCCGCCGCAAGACCCAGAAGGTGGGCCGAAACGATCTCTGTCCCTGCGGAAGCGGGAAGAAGTACAAAAAGTGCTGTGGGGCATAAGGGCCAACGCGAAGAACCCCCCGGGGTTCTTCCGGAGAATAACGATGGAAAGGCAGGGTGCACCGTGAATTGTGACGAATATGCTGTTCCCGGATTTCTGGCCAACGGAATATCCGCCGGAATCAAGGAGCAGGGGCGAAAGGACCTCGCCCTGATTTTTTCGGAAGTTCCGGCGAGGGCTGCCGGCGTCTTCACAACGAACTGTTTCAAGGCGGCCCCCGTTTTGGTGGACATGGAGCGCATGTCCGCGGGAGCGGCACAGGCCATCGTGACCAACAGCGGCAATGCCAACGCCGCGACGGGAGAACGGGGATACCGGGACGCCCTGGCCATGTCCCGCGCCGCTTCGAAGGAGCTGAAGATTTCCGAAGATCTCGTTCTGGTGGCCTCCACCGGCGTGATCGGCCATTCCCTGCCGCTGGAGATCATTGAACGGGGAATGGAGCCCCTGGTTGCCGGATTGCGCAGGGACGGGATTCCCGATGCCGAGGCGGCGATGATGACCACGGACCGGTTTCCCAAGATGTCCTGCCGGAAAGGTCTGATCGGCTCAAGGGAAGTGACCCTCTGCGGCATCGCCAAGGGGGCGGGCATGATCCAGCCCAACATGGCCACCATGCTGGCCTACCTGATGACGGATGCCGACATTGACGGCGAAGCGCTGCACGCTGTATTTTCGGAAGGAATTGCGCAGAGCTTTAATGCCATCACCGTGGACGGCTGCATGAGCACCAATGACACGGCCCTGATCCTGGCCAACGGCAGGGCCGGAAACCGGCAGATTCGCCGCCGCTCCCGGGAGTATGCCCCTTTCCGGGAGATGCTTTCCACCGTTCTGGACGACCTCTGCCGGGGAATGGTGCGCGACGGCGAGGGGGCGACGAAGCTCATCGAACTGGTGGTTGACGGTGCGCGCACCCGGGGAGAGGCCCGTCGTGTGGCCTACGCCGTGGCCAATTCCAACCTGGTGAAAACGGCCTTTTACGGGGGCGACCCCAACTGGGGGCGGATCATCTCCGCGGCCGGTTCCATCGGCATCCCCCTTCCAACACAGTCCGTGCGGCTCTTTTTTGAAGAGGTCTGCCTGTTTGAGGCCGGGCAGGGGACGGCCTTTCCAACCGACCGGGTGGCCGCCATCATGGCCCAGGAGACGATCCGGGTCCGGCTCGAACTGGGGATGGGAACCGGGAGCTTCAGGATCTATGCCTCCGATCTTTCCTTCGAGTACGTAAAAATCAACGCCCATTATCATACCTGATTCAGCAGCGGCTTTCGGGGCGACAGGATCCCCAATGTTCGCCCTTCAGTTCCAGACGTCTCGATTTCAGGCATCAGAGGGGAACTTCCATGAAAACATTATTCGAGGCCAGCCGGATTAACGGGATGGAGCTACCCAACCGCTTTGTCCGTTCGGCGACCTGGGAGGGAATGGCGACCGCCGAGGGCGAGGTGACGCCGAGGCTGATTGAAACAATGACCCGACTCGCCAGGGGGGGGGTCGGACTGATCGTCAGCAGCCACACTTACGTGAGTCCTGAAGGTCAGGCGACACCCTGGCAGCTGGGCATCTACAAGGACGAACTGATCCCCGGCCTGAAAAAAATGGCTGAGGCCGTTCACGAATGCGGCGGACGGATCGTCCTGCAGCTGGCTCATGCCGGCGCCTTTGCCGTCGAATCCCTCAGGGACCATCCGCCCCTGGCCGTGTCGAATGATGAGGGCCTGGCCGAGTCTCCCCGAAGGGAAATTTCCCTGCAGGATATCACGGAGCTTGTTGCCGCCTTCGCGGACGGCGCCCGCAGGGCGAAAGCGGCAGGCTTTGACGGCGTGGAGCTTCATGCCGCTCACGGCTATCTCCTGAGCCAGTTTTTCTCGCCCCTGTATAACCGGAGGAAGGATGCCTACGGCGGAAGCACATCAAATCGGGCCCGGATCGGCCTTGAAATCCTCTCGGCTGTCCGGGAGAGCGTGGGTAGTGACTATCCCGTTCTCATGAAAATGAACGGACAGGATTACAGCAGAGACGGGCTTGTGCGGGAAGAGTCCGTCCAGATGGCCAAGCTCCTGGAAGAAGCGGGCCTCGACGCCCTGGAACTGAGCGGAGGATTGCTCAAGAGCATCAAGACATCCCCAAGCCGGCCGCGGATTGACACCGTGCAGAAGGAGGTCTATTTCCGGGAGGATGCGCGGCTCTTTAAAAGGGAATTGAACATTCCCCTGATCCTCGTTGGCGGAATACGCTCTCTCGAGGTTGCCGAAGAGCTCCTGGAGTACGGGGAAGCCGACTACATCGCCATGAGCCGGCCCTTTATCCGGGAGCCCGACCTGATCAGCCGCTGGAAGGCAGGGGATCGCCGTCGAGCGGAATGCACCTCCGACAATCTCTGTTTTGCGCCCGGCTTTAAGGGCGACGGCGTGTACTGCGTTACCCGGGAGAGGGAAGCGGCGCAGATTTCGTGAATTCCTGATTTTGTATGAAAATACTTCAATGCTGGGATGACGGCGTGGTCAGCGATGCCCGCCTCGTCGATCTTCTACGGCGCCATGGGGCAAAGGCGACATTCAGCCTGAATCCCGGGCTGTATCAGAACAATCGATCCTTCGGATGGCTTTCGGAAGGCCGGGAGATCTGGAGGCTCGGCCTTCAGGAACTTCCGGCGGTTTACCAGGGATTTGAGATCTGCAGCCACTCCATGACCCATCCGTATTTGACGGATCTCGACGGCAGCCGGCTGGACTGGGAAATCAGGGCCAGCCGGGATCTCCTGGAGCAGCTCTTTTCAAGACCCGTTACGGGATTCTGTTATCCCTTCAATGCCTACAACGACCCGGTGCTTTCCGCCGTCCGCTCGGCCGGCTATCACTGGGGCCGGGGCAAAAGGGAGGGGCTGCACCGTTTCCCGCCGGTAGATCCCCTGGAGTTTTCCCCCACCTGCCGCGTCCTCGACCCGGAATTCCGGCGGAAATACGAAGGTGCGAAAAAGACGGGGGGGGCTTTTTCTTCTGGGGGCACAGCTATGAACTGAGCACGGAGGCCCTGTGGGACGATTTTGAAAGGCGGATCGAAAGGATATCGTCCGACGGCGATACGGAATGGTCGTTTATCGGCGATCTGTTTGAGCCTCCTCTCATGCCGATTTAAGGAACTCTGACAACATGTTCTAAACGGTGCATTTCATCAGGGTGATCATTTTTTGTTTTATCTTGCGTATTATCCATCTTTGTGCTATTCGCCTGCCAACTTCACACATCCTTGGACCGAGAGGACGTTGCTTTTGAAAAAACAAGAGTTTCCGCTCGGGATGAAGAGGGTAGAGGAAAACAAAAAACAGAAAAGGAGATTTTTATGGCGATCATTTCCATGAAGTCGTTACTCGAGGCGGGTGTTCATTTCGGACATCAGACCAACAAATGGAACCCGAAGATGAAGCCCTATATTTTCGGGGCGAGGAACAATATCTACATCATCGATCTTCAGCAGACGGTGGGCCTTTTTCAGACGGCCTACAATTTTGTCATCGATACCGTCAGCCAGGGCGGTGAGCTCTTGTTCATAGGCACAAAAAAGCAGTCCCAGGATTCCATCCGTGACGAAGCCGGGCGATGCGGCATGCCCTTCGTCAACCAGCGGTGGCTGGG
>Ga0123334_1003071_pt1 | contig 18478 bp, 9 predicted proteins | sample BiotimSIPDNA_FD_89706 | JGI IMG/M metagenome (GOLD analysis project Ga0123334, IMG submission 89706) | Anaerobic biogas reactor microbial communites from Washington, USA - Biogas_R1 time_0 SIP DNA | ecosystem: Engineered > Bioreactor > Anaerobic > Unclassified | place: Washington, USA | collected... | reverse complement strand
GCGTCGGTGTGGGCACCCCGTCCCGGCTGTCCTTCCCGTCCTCCCACGCGACCTCCACCTCCGCCGCGATGACCTCCCTGACGGAGATCACCGGCTCGACGGTGCCGCTGGCCTGGATTCCGGTCATGATGATCTCGCGTATGGTCCTGGGAGTGCATTACCCCACCGACACGATCGTCGGCGCCGCCCTGGGCATCGCGACCAGCCGTGCCGTCCACACGATTGAGAGGAAGACCGCGTGAGCGTGAGCAGGGAGAACGAACCGGGATCCACCCCGGCGAGCCAGATCGCCGGCCCCAACGGCGAGGAGGAGCCCACCGGGCTGTTCTACTCCGAGCCGCACACCGAGGGCATCGACAACACCCGTAAGCGCCAGCCCCCGAAGAACCTGGCGGACGCGATGGTCAAGTCGCTGCGCCCGAAGCAGTGGGTCAAGAACGTCCTCGTCGTCGCCGCCCCCGCCGCCGCCGGCGCGGAGGCGCTCCTCGACGGGCGCACGCTTCTCGACGTCCTCCTCGCCTTCGTCGTCTTCTGCCTCGCCGCCTCGTCGATCTACCTGGTCAACGACGCCAAGGACGTCGACGCGGACCGCGAGCACCCCACCAAGCGCTTCCGCCCGATCGCCTCCGGCATGCTGCCGATCAACCTGGCCTACGCGATGGCGGTCATCCTCATCGTCGCCGCCGTCGGCCTGTCCTTCCTCGCCTCCTCCGGCTGGGGCCTGGCCGCCGTCGTCGCCGTCTACATAGCCCTCCAGCTGGGCTACTGCTTCGGCTGGAAGCACCTGCCGGTCATCGACATCGCCCTGGTGTCCTCCGGCTTCATGCTCCGCGCGATGGCCGGCGGTGTCGCCGCCGGCATCGACCTGTCCCAGTGGTTCCTCCTCGTCGCCGCCTTCGGCTCGCTGTTCATGGCCTCCGGCAAGCGCTACTCCGAGCTGCTGCTCGCCGAGCGCACCGGCAAGAAGATCCGCCGTTCCCTCCAGGGCTACACCCCGACCTACCTGCGCTTCGTGTGGACCCTGGCCGCCACCGCCGTGGTGATGAGCTACGCCCTGTGGGGCTTCCAGCTCTCCAACTCCGTCGAGGGCATGGCCGGCGTCTGGTACCAGATCTCCATGGTGCCGTTCACCATCGCGATCCTGCGCTACGCCGCAGTCGTCGACCGCGGCCACGGCGGCGCCCCGGACGAGATGGCCCTGTCCGACCGGGTGCTCCAGGCCCTGGCCCTGCTGTGGATCGTGTGCATCGTCATGGCGGTCTACCTCGTGCCCGCCCTCTAGATCCGGCCAGGTAGCTCCTGCGATACCTGTAGGGATATTTCCCCCTGGTAACATCTGCCACCATGACCACAGCTGTTCGGGAGGGCGGCCGCCGGGCGGGCAGCACCAGGTCCGCCACGAGGGCGAGCCGGGTATCCGTCACCGCCCTCACCGGCGGCGTCAGTGCGATCATCCTGGGCGTCCTCGCCTTCACCGGCGGCTGGACCCGCCGCTGGATCAGCGATGACGGCCTCATCGTCCTGCGCACCGTCCGCAACCTGCTCGCCGGCAACGGCCCCGTCTTCAACGCCGGTGAACGCGTCGAGGCCAACACCTCCACCCTGTGGCAGTACCTGATCTACCTGGTCGCCCTGGTCACGGACGCACGCCTGGAGATCATCGCGATGTGGCTCGCGCTCATCCTCACCACCATCGCACTGGCCGCGGCCGCGTGGGGCACCACCCTGCTCCACCGCCGCCACCGCGCCCTGGTCCTCCTGCCCGTCGGCGGCCTCGTCTACCTCGCGCTGCCGCCGGCCCGGGACTTCGCCACCTCCGGCCTGGAATGGGGACTGAGCGTCTGCTGGATCGCCGTGATGTGGCTCCTGCTCATGACGTGGGCGCAGCCCGCCCGCCCGGTCGGCCGCCACCAAGCCGGCGGTGACCGGGACCTCATCGTCTACGGCGTCGCCGCCTGGGCGGGTCTGTCCTGGCTCGTCCGCCCGGAACTCGCCCTCTACGGCGGTCTCGTCGGCCTCCTGCTCCTGTTCGCCGCCCGCTCCTGGCGGGTCCGCGGCCTCATCCTCGCCGCCGCACTGCCGATCCCGGCCGCGTACCAGATCTTCCGGATGGGCTACTACGGGCTGATCACCCCGCACACCGCCGTGGCCAAGTCCGCCGGCGACGCCCAGTGGGCCGAAGGATGGGACTATCTGCGCGACCTCGCCGACCCCTACCACCTGTGGGTCGCCCTCGCGCTGGTGCTCGCCGTCGCCGCCGTGATGCTGTGGCGACTGTCCGTCTCTGACGCGCCCCCTGCGGCTTCCGCAGACGACCGCTCCCCGCTGCGCACCCCGGCCGTCGGCGTGGTGCTCATCCTGCTCGCCGGCACCCTGCACCTGCTCTATGTCCTGCGCGTCGGCGGGGACTTCATGCACGGTCGGATGCTGCTGCTGCCCATCTTCGCCCTGCTGCTCCCGCTGGCCGTCGTCCCCGTCATCGACCTGACCCATCCGCGGCGGATCTTCGACGTGCTCCTCGGCGCCGGTGTCGTGGCCGTGTCCTGGTGGGGGATCGCCACCGTCATCGACGGCCACGAACTCGACTGGGAGACGGAGTACGAGGGCGACCTCGGCATCGTCGACGAACGGGACTTCTGGGCCTACGCCACCTTCCGGGAGCAGGGGGACCCGCCGCTGGTGGCCGAGGACTTCCGCAGCGCCCTGGCGATGAACGACTACGTGGACACCGCCACCCGCACCGTCGACGAGGACGCGGCCCTGATGTACCAGTTCCGGCTGGACCAGGAGAGCTACTCCTGGGGGATCAGCCCCCGCCCCGCGGAGCCGCCCGCCGAGGATCCGTCCGGGCTCAGCCAGCTGCCGCCCACCGTCTACCACCTCAACCTGGGCATGACGAGCATGAACGCCCCGCTGGAGCTGCGCGTCCTGGACACCGTGGGCCTGACCACCCCGCTCGCCGCCCGGCAGCCCCGCGACCCGGACGCCCGCGTCGGCCACGACAAGTGGCTGCCCTTCGACTGGCAGGCGGCGGACACGGCGACGGCCCTCGAGGATCTGCCGCCCTGGTACGACAGTGACGCCGTGGCCAAGGCGCGCCAGGCATTGCAGACCCCGGAGATGGCGGAGCTGTTCGCCACCTACCGGGCGCCGATGACCATGTCCAGGTTCCTGGACAATCTGGCTTTTTCGCTCACAGCGGGACGTACGTTGGAATTCAGTCTCGACGCAGACGAGGTCATCGAGGATTTCGGCCCCACAGACCCCGCCACCCCCGTGGCGTGGCCGATGAATATAAATGCCGAACCGCGCAGGTGAGACCGCAAAATGGTCACGAACCGATAACAAACAAATGAGTAATCGGAAACAATCTGGTCTATGCTGTCTCCAGCTGACTGTGGAACCGCCTGTGGGCCGGAGCGTCCGGGACTGTTTCGGACTGTTAACGAATGTCCAGCCGGCACCGATAGACCCCGATAGATCCACAGTGCGTCCAGAGCACGACCGTTGAGCCGAGGAGAACAATGACCTACCAGACCGGAGCCCGCCGCGCGGGCCTCATGATCATCGCGGTGATCGCCGCCGTCGCCACCGCACTCGCCCTCATGGTGACCGTCGGCGCCGGCACCGCCAACGCGAACAACCGCGGCTGGCTGCGCCCCGACGCCACCGGTTCCTGCGACTGGGACGCCGTCGGCTTCGGCGTCCAGCGCTGTGACGTGTACTCCCCGTCCACCGGCCACAACATCACCGTCCAGGTGCAGCCCGCCGGCCGTGGCGGCAACGCCGGCTTCTACCTCCTCGACGGTCTGCGCGCCACCAACCACGCCAACGCCTGGACCGTGGACGTCAACGCCCCGCAGGTCTACAACGACACCAACATCACCCTCGTGATGCCCGTCGGCGGTGCCGGTTCCTTCTACGCTGACTGGCAGGGCCCGGCCACCTACGACCTCAACAACCCGGTCACCTACCAGTGGGAGACCTTCCTCACCAACGAGCTGCCGGGCTACCTGCAGCAGCACTTCGGCGTCGCCCCGAACAACAACTCCATCGCGGGTCTGTCCATGGGTGGCACCGCCGCCCTCAACCTGGCCGCCAAGCACCCGGGCCAGTTCCGTCAGGCCCTGTCCTGGTCCGGTTACCTCACCCAGACCATGCCGGGCATGCAGACGATGATGCGCGTCGCCCTGCTCGACGCCGGCGGCTTCAACCTCAACGCCATGTACGGCACCATGATCGAGCCGCGTCGCTACGAGAACGACCCGTTCCTCAACATGGGCGGCCTGGCCAACACCGACGTCTACATCTCCGCCGCCACCGGTATCCCCGGCCCGGAGGACGCCCACTACCCGGCCAACCTCAAGCTCTCCGGCGCACCGCTCGAGATGCTCGCCCGCGTCTCCACCCACCTGTGGGAGGGCAAGGCCCGTCTGCAGGGCCTCAACCCGACCGCCGACTACCCGGTCACCGGCATCCACAACTGGACCCAGTTCGGTAGCCAGCTGCACAAGACCAAGCCGCGCGTCCTCGACGTGATGAACGCCTGGTAAGTGCCACGAGACGGCCCCGGAGGACATCCTCCGGGGCCATTTTGTTCTTTCGGGCACATTCCGTCGGTGTGTCCCCACCCAAACTCTCAAGTTCAACTTAAAGTTGATCTCGACCTGCGGGACGTACCCGCGGCCGGGCCCACACCCGGTCGAGGAGATGATCCCGCACAGGCGACAGAACCGAATATGGCATCCGACCACGCACGACGGTGGCCGGGACAGCACCGCGGTGAGTGACGCGGGCGTCGACAAGCGAGAGATCCCGGGGGAGGGGAACCCCCGGGGCCCACGCTGACGCCCCGCGCACCCTGCGGCGTTGCACCGGCCCGTGCCCTCGTCCGTGGGCGGAACCGCGACACCGACCTCCATCACAGAGAACCAGGACCCTCCACATGCGCGACACCGCATCCCGTTCCCCACAGCGCCGCCACCGCAACCGCGCCTGGCTGGCCGCCGCCGTCCTCCCGACCACTCTCGCCCTCGGCGTCTCGCTCGCCCCGGCCGCCACGGCCCAGAGCAGTGGCAGCTCCTTCTCGGACCAGATCCGCCCGTCCGACCCGCCGCAGCGCACCCCGATCTCCACCGAGTACCCGAGCGTGGACAACCTCCCCGCCGGCGTCGAGGTCGACCGCGTCGAGTGGATCACGGATCGTCGTATCGCCATCTTCATCAAGTCCGCCGCCATGCCCGGCGAGCTCATCCAGGTCCAGATGCTCCTCGCGCGAGACTGGCACTCCAGCCCCGACCGCGACTTCCCGGAGGTGTGGGCCCTCGACGGCCTCCGCGCCCGCGAGGACGAGAGCGGCTGGACCATCGAGACCAACATCGCGCAGTTCTACGCCGACAAGAACGTCAACGTCATCCTCCCGGTCGGCGGCGAGTCCTCCTTCTACTCCGACTGGCAGCGGCCCGACAACGGCAAGCACTACATGTGGGAGAGCTTCCTCATCAACGAGCTCATCCCCACCCTGGACAACGGCTTCCGCTCCAACCAGAAGCGTGCCGTCGTCGGTCTGTCCATGGGCGGCACCGCCGCGATGAACCTCGCCCAGCGCCACCCGCACATCTTCGACTTCGTCGGCTCCTTCTCCGGCTACCTGGACACCACCTCCACCGGCATGCCGGCCGCCATCAAGGCCGCCCAGGCCGACGCCGGCGGCTACAACTCCGACAACATGTGGGGCCCGCCGAACCACCAGGACTGGATCGACCACGACCCGAAGTACGGCATCGAGAACCTCAAGGACATGTCCGTCTACGTCTCCGCCGGCTCCGGCACCGACGACTTCGGACGACCGGAGTCCGTGGCCACCGGCCCGGCCAACCCCGCCGGCATCGGTCTCGAGGTCCTGTCCCGCATGACCAGCGACACCTTCGTCCGGAAGGCCCGGGAGGCCGGGGTCGAGCCGATCGTCCACTTCCGCCCCTCCGGTGTCCACGCCTGGCCCTACTGGCAGTTCGAGATGTCCCAGGCCTGGCCGCACATCGCCAACGCCCTCCAGCTCTCCGAGGACGACCGCGGCGTCGACTGCACCACGGGCGGCGCCATCGCCCCGGTGGCCGCGAACGCGAGCGGCACCATCGGCGGCTGCGTGACCAACGAATACCCCGTCGGCGACGACGGCGCCCGCCAGGACTTCCGCAACGGCTCCGTCTACTGGTCCCCGGACACCGGCGCCCACGCCCTCTTCGGCCGTATCCACGCCCGCTACCAGGCGGTCGGCGGACCATCCAGCTGGCTCGGCTTCCCCACCACCGGGGAGAAGACCACCCCGGACGGCAAGGGCCGCTACGTCCACTTCGAGAACGGCTCCATCTACTGGACCGTGGGCACCGACGCCTGGGAGATCCCCGGCGACATGTTCAACTACTGGGGCACCACCGGCTGGGAGGGCGGCCCGCTGGGATACCCGACCGGTGCAGCCGAGGAGATCAACGGCGGATTCGTCCAGCCCTTCCAGAACGGCTCCGTCGTCCGTACCCCGGAGGGGGAGAACCACTGGGTCCGCGGCGCCATCGCCGCCAAGTACGGCGAGCTGGGCACCGCCGCCCACGAACTCGGTTTCCCCACCTCCGATGAGAAGCTCATCCGCGGCGGCGCCTTCCAGGAGTTCCAGAACGGCAACATCTACTGGTCCGCCGGCACCGGCGCCCACGTCATCAAGTACGGCAAGATCTTCGACGCCTGGGGTGCCAAGCGTTGGGAGCAGGGCGAGTTCGGCTACCCGACCGCCGACCACGCCGCCATCCCCGCCGGCGGTGAGGTCGTCGAATTCCAGAACGGCACCATCCGCGAGATCTTCGGCCGAGTCCAGGAGGATCTGAACTAATCATGCGTACACCGGTAACAACCGGGTTGATCGCCGCCACCCTCATCGGCGCCCTCAGCCTCACCGCCTGCGGTGGAGCCACCGTCGAGGACACCGGGGCCACCGCCACCTCCGTGGCACCGCTCGACCGTGCCCCGCGGTCCACCGAGGCCAGCTCCGAACAATCCTCCGAGAAGGAGGCGGAGGACGCCGACGAGTCCGCCGCCGCATCCTCCTCACGTGAGCCCGGCCCCGACCGCCCCGCAGCACCGCAGCCCCAGGACCAGGGCGCCCGCGAGGTTGACGAGGTCCCCGCCCAGGAGGCCGCGCGGTCCCCGCAGGACGTCGACTACCTCGGCGCCCTCACCGACCAGGACATCGACGTCGCCGGAGTCGAGGACCAGCTCATCGGCACCGCCACCGTCGTCTGCAACCCCGAGGGCACCGGCATCGACCAGGCCACCGTCCCGGCCGTGGCCGGGCAGCTCGTCGAACAGGGCCGCACCGACAAGTCCGCCGAGGAACTGACGCAGCTGATTGTGGATAACGCGCGTCAGGCGTACTGCTAGAGCAATGAGAAAAGTACTCACCGTCCTGGCGGTGCTGATCCTGGTGCTCGTCCTCGGCGTCGGAGCCATCCAGTGGTTCCGGACCAACACCGACGTTCCCCTGCCCCCGGAGGCGGAGGAACCGGTGGAGGAGCTGCTGCAGCCCGACTGGTGCCCGGCCGTGGAGTTCATCTCCGCGCCCGGCACCTGGGAATCCGCCAAGGGTGACGATCCCGTCAACCCCACCGCGAACCCGTGGAGCTTCATGCTCTCGGTCACCCAGCCGCTGCAGGAGCGCTACTCCCCGGAGGACGTCAAGGTGTGGACCCTGCCGTACACCGCGCAGTTCCGCAGCGTGAACTCGCCGAACGAGATGACCTACGACGAGTCCCGCCAGGAGGGCCTGGCCACCCTGGAAACCGAGCTGGTCACCATGCACGACCAGTGTCCGTACACCGACTTCATCCTCGCCGGGTTCTCCCAGGGCGCGGTGATCATCGGTGACGCGGTGAACAGGATCGGCCACGACAACGGCGCTGTACCGGCCGACCGCATCAGGGGTGTTGCCCTGGTCGCGGACGGACGACGGGAACCTGGTGTGGGCCAGGTCCCCGGCAACCCGGTCGCCGGCGTCGGTGCCGAGGTCTCCCTCGAGGCCCTCAACCTGCTCGTCCAGCCCATCGTCCCCGGTGCCACCATGCGCGGCCCGCGCGACGGCGGTTTCGGCTCCCTGCAGGACCGCACCTTCGACATCTGCGCCCCCGACGACAGCATCTGTGATGCCCCGCTGGGTGTCGGCAACGCTCTGGAGCGGGCCCAGCAGCTGGCCGCCGCGAACGGGGTCCACGCCCAGTACGCCAGCAACCCCAACGTGATTCCCGGCACCACCACCAACGCCTGGATCGTTGACTGGGCCACCGGCCTCATCGACCAGTGAGCCAGGTAACCTCTAGAGGTAACGGAACTGTCACGACGATGGACTAACAGGTGGCGGGACCGCTCTGTTACGTTGGCACGTAAAACCATATAGACACAGTTCACCACCACCACAGCACCACCGCACCGCACCGCCGCCGGCAAGGCACGGTACGGCACACAGAAGGAGAAGCATGGATCTGAAAGCGGCGATGAGCCAGTTCTTCAATGACAAGGGCGAGATCGTTCTCGCTCCCCAGCTCACGCTCGCCGGACTGGCTGAGCTGATGTACCAGGGCGATCTGCAGCTCGGTGGCGGTGAACGACCCTGCCTGCGCTTCTGGGACTTCTCCGAATCCCGCGAGGGCGCCCCGGTGGACTTCACCCGCACCGAGATCAACACCCGCATCAAGGCCGTCGCCGCCCGCCTGCAGCAGGTGGGCAAGATCGGCGACCGGGTGGCCATCCTGGCGAACAACTCCCCGGAGTACATCTTCGGCTTCGTCGGTGCCCTGTACGCCGGCATGACCCCCGTGCCGCTCTACGATCCCTCCGAGCCCGGCCACGCGGACCACCTCAAGGCCGTCTTCGCGGACTGCGAGCCCTCCTTCGTGCTCACCAACACCGGCTCGGCCCAGGCCGTGCGCGAACACTTCACCGAGATCCCCTCCCGGGAGCGCCCGCGCATCATCGCCGTGGACACCCTGCCGGACACCCTCGCCCCGTCCTACATGAACCCCATGATGACGCTGCAGGGCCAGCAGCTCATGGCCTCGGCGACCACCATGCCCGTCGACCAGCCGGCGTTCCTGCAGTACACCTCCGGCTCGACCCGTACCCCGGCCGGCGTGCTGCTGACCAACCGCTCCATCCTCACCAACGTGCTGCAGATCTTCACCGCGGCCCGCCTGCGCACCCCGCTGCGCCTGGTGTCCTGGTTGCCGCTGCACCATGACATGGGCATCATCCTGGCCACCTTCGTCACCATCCTCGGCCTGCCCAACGAGATCATGACCCCGCGTGACTTCATCCAGCAGCCCAAGCGCTGGGTCGAGCAGCTCACCCGCCGGGACGGCGACGACGGCGTGTCCGTCTACACCGTCATCCCCAACTTCGCCCTCGAGCTGGCCGCCCGTTACGGCGCCCCGAAGGACGGGGAGACCTACGACTTCTCCGCCGTCGACGGCATCATCATCGGTTCCGAGCCGGTCACCGAGAAGGCCCTGGAGTCCTTCTACTCCACCTTCGGCCAGTACCAGCTCGAGCGCACCGCCCTGCGTCCGTCCTACGGCCTGGCGGAGGCCTCCCTGCTGGTGACCACCCCGCAGACCACGGAGCGCCCGCTCATCTCCTACTTCGACCGCGATCAGCTGGCCGAGGGCACCGCCGTCACCGTGGACAAGGACTCCGACAAGGCCGTCGCCTTCGCCTCCAACGGACAGGTCGTCCGCCCGCAGGCGCTGACCGTCGTCGACCCCGCCACCCGCGCCGAGCTGCCGGACGGTCAGGTCGGCGAGCTGTGGGTCAAGGGCGACAACCTCGCCGCCGGCTACCTCGGCCGCGAGGAGGAGACCGCCGCCACCTTCCACAACACTCTCGGTGAGCGCCTGGCCGACGGCTCCCGCGTCGACGGTGCCCCGGACGACGGCTGGATGGCCACCGGTGACCTCGGCGTGATCGTCGACGGCCACACCTACATCACCGGCCGCCTCAAGGACCTCATCGTCATTGCGGGCCGTAACCACTACCCGCAGGACATCGAGTTCACCGTCATGAACGCCACCGACCATGTCCGCCCGGACTCGGTCGCGGCCTTCTCCGTCGAGGGCGATGACGTGGAGAAGCTCATCCTGGTCATCGAGCGCGACGACAAGGCGGACGCCTCCGGTGACGCCGCGGCCACCGAGGCCGTGCGTGCCGCGGTGACCTCCGCGCACGGTGTCACCCCGTCGGACATCCGCTTCGTCGGCCCGAACGAGATCAACCGCTCCTCCGCGGGCAAGATCGCCCGTCGCGTGGTGCAGAAGGCCTACCTCGCGGGCTAGTGGCCCGGATCCGCACCGCCGCCGGTGTAACACGCAGCAGCACACCGGCGATACAACTCTCCAGCGGATAATCAGGGCCCGCCCATCAGGGGCGGGCCTTCCGGCGGGTTCCCCGCCAATACACCGCCGTTGGAACGTCATTGGAAAAGGAACACCCCCCATGAGTGAGAGCCAGTCGTCTGAGAGCGTCGGAACCATGACCGTCGAACAGCTCCGAGGCTGGCTCCGCGACTGGGTCGCGGCCACCACCGGCCTGCCCGTCGAGGAGGTCACCGGGGCGAAGCCGATGGAGAACTTCGGCCTGTCCTCCCGGGACGCGGTCGTCCTGTCCGGTGAGCTGGAGAACCTGCTCGGCGTGCAGCTCGACGCGACGATCACCTACGAGTACCCGACGATCGACGCGCTCGCGCAGCGCCTCATCGACGGGGAGCCGGCCACCCGCGAACGCACCCGCCCCCGCAGCCGCCACACCGGTTCCGGTGCGGCGACGCCGGGCACCCACGACATCGCGATCATCGGCATGGCGGGCCGTTTCCCGGGCGCCAACGACGTCGACGAGTACTGGACCATGCTCGTCGAGGGCCGTGACGGCACCGGCGAGCTGCCCATCGGCCGCTGGTCCGAGTACCTCGGCGACGAGGTCATGGCCCGGAAGATGGCCGAGCAGAACACCACCGGCGGCTACCTCGACGACATCTCCTCCTTCGACGCCGAGTTCTTCGGCCTGTCGCCGCTGGAGGCGGCGAACATGGACCCGCAGCAGCGCATCATGCTCGAGGTCACGTGGGAGGCCCTGGAGAACGCCCACCTGGCTCCCAGTGACCTGCGCGGCACCCCGGTCGGGGTGTTCCTCGGTTCCTCGAACAACGACTACGGCATGCTCATCACCGCCGATCCGGCGGAGGCGCACCCGTACGCGCTCACGGGCACGGCCAGCTCCATCATCCCGAACCGGATCTCCTACGCCTTCGACTTCCGCGGCCCCTCGGTGTCGGTGGACACCGCCTGCTCTTCCTCACTCGTCGCCGTCCATCAGGCGGTGCGTGCCCTGCGCGACGGTGACGCCGATGTCGCCGTCGCCGGCGGTGTCAACATCCTCGCCTCCCCGTTCGTCTCCACGGCGTTCGGCGAGCTCGGCGTCATCAGCCCCAGCGGCCACATCCACGCCTTCTCCGACGACGCCGACGGCTTCGTCCGCGCCGATGCGGCGGGTGCCGTGATCCTCAAGCTTGTCGACGACGCACTGGCCGACGGCGACGACATCCTCGCCGTGATCAAGGGGTCCGCCGTCAACTCCGACGGCCACTCCAACGGCCTCACCGCCCCCAACCCGGATGCCCAGATCGACGTCCTCGAACGCGCCTACGACGACGCCGGGGTCGACCCGGCCGAGGTGGACTACGTCGAGGCCCACGGCACCGGCACCATCCTGGGTGACCCCATCGAGGCCACCGCCCTCGGCGAGGTCCTCGGTCGCGGCCGCGAGCTCAAGCACCCGACGCTGCTCGGTTCCGCCAAGTCCAACATCGGCCACGCCGAGTCTGCGGCGGGTGCTGCCGGCCTCATCAAGGTGGTCCAGGCCCTCACTCACGGCGTCATCCCGCCGTCGGCGCACTTCGACGCCCCGAACCGCTACATCGACTTCGACGCCGAGCGCCTCGAGGTGGTCCAGGACCCGCGTGAGTGGCCCGAGTACTCCGGCCGCCGGATCGCCGGCGTCTCCGGCTTCGGCTTCGGCGGCACCAACGCCCACGTCGTCGTCTCATCCTTCGACCCCGCCGACTACGACGCCCCCGCCCAGGCGCAGGAGTCCCAGCTCACCGACCCCGAGCACCCCACCGCGGTGGCGCTGCCGGTGTCCGGCCTGCTGCCGTCGCGGCGTCGACAGGCGGCCGAGGATCTCGCCGAGTTTCTCGAGGGCCGCCCCGACACCGACCTCGTGCCGCTGGCCCGCTCACTGGCCCGCCGCAACCACGGCCGCTCCCGCGCCGTCGTCAGCGCCGAGACGGTGGAGGACGCCGTCAAGCGCCTGCGCCAGGTGGCCGACGGCAAGATCTCCGTCGGCATCGCCGCCGCCGACTCCCCGGCCGCCGTCGGCCCCGTGTTCGTCTACTCCGGTTTCGGGTCCCAGCACCGCAAGATGGCCAAGGAGCTCATCGAGTTCTCCCCGCTGTTCCTCGCGCGCATGGAGGAGCTCGACGCCCGCGTGGACCTGGAGTCCGGGTGGTCGGTCCTCGAGCTGATCCGCGACGACGAGCAGACCTACGACACCGAGACCGCCCAGGTCGCCATCACCGCCATCCAGATCGCCCTCACCGACCTGCTCGCCGCGTACGGTGCCACCCCGGCGGCCGTCGTCGGCATGTCCATGGGCGAGATCGCCGCGGCATACGCCGCCGGAGGCATCACCGCCGATGACGCCATGCTCATCGCCTGCCACCGCGCCCGTCTCATGGGCGAGGGCGAGAAGTCCCTGCCGGAGGATCAGCTCGGCGCCATGGCCGTCGTGGAACTGTCCACCGCCGACCTCGAGTCCCTCGGCGAGGCGGACGAGACCTTCGCCGACATCGAACCCGCCGTGTACGCCGGCCCCGGGATGACCACGGTGGGCGGACCGCGGCCGGCGGTCACCGCGCTCGTCGAGAAGCTCGAGGGGGAGGGCAAGTTCGCCCGCCTCCTCAACGTCAAGGGCGCCGGGCACACCTCGGCCGTCGAGCCGCTGCTCGGCGAGCTCGGATTCGAGGTCGCCGGGGTCACCCCACGGCCACTGACCGTCCCGCTGTACAGCTCCGTCGACCGTGGCGTGGTGCACGAGCCCGGCACCACCGTCCACGACGCCGACTACTGGCTGCGCATGACCCGCCAGCCGGTGTTCTTCCAGGACGCCACCGAGCAGGCCTTCGCGCACGGCCACACCATCCTCGTGGAGATCGCCCCCAACCCGGTGGCCATCATGGGCATGATGAACACGGCGTTCAGTGTGGGCAAGCCCGACGCACAGCTGCTCTACGTGCTCAAGCGCAAGGTCCCCACCGCCGAATCCGTCCGTGACCTGCTGGCCAAGCTCTACGCCGCCGGGCAGCCCGTCAACTTCGGCCTCGCCCACGGCGACGGTGAGGTTCTGCCGGCCCCGGGCCTGACGTGGAAGCACCAGCGCTACTGGACCAACGCGCGGCCGTCGTCCCACCGCGGCGCCGACCTGCCCGGTACCCGCGTCACCCTGCCGGGTGGCGTCACCGCCTTCACCACCAACGCCGACCAGGTGCCCTCCGCCCTCGCCCTGCTCGAGCGCGCGGCCGAGACCGTCGCACCGGAGGCCCAGCTCGTCGCCGCCGAGGAGCACGCCATGCTTCCGGCCGCCGGCGAGATCACCACCGTGGTCACCCGCACCATCGGCGGGCTGTCCATCGCCGTCCACCAGGTCACCGACACCGGCGTCACCTCGCTGCTCGCGGAGGGCTTCGCGACGTCGCTCAACCTCGGCACCCCGCGCACCACCCCGGGTGTGCAGGAACCGCAGGAGTCCCCGGCCTCCGCCGCGATGTTCCCCGAGGAGATCGAGGTCGAGGAGGTCCGCTGGGACCCCGCCTCCGGCGAATCCGTCGAGGACCGCCTGCGCACCATCGTCTCCGAGTCCATGGGCTACGACGTCGATGATCTGCCGCGCGAGCTGCCGCTCATCGATCTCGGCCTCGACTCCCTCATGGGCATGCGCATCAAGAACCGCGTGGAGAACGACTTCCAGATTCCGCCGCTGCAGGTGCAGGCGCTTCGCGACGCCTCCGTGGCCGACGTCGTCACCATGGTCGAGGAGGCCGTGGCGGCGAAGACCGCCGCCGGCGAGGGCACCCCGCTCATGGAGCCGGTCATGTCCGCCGACGCCGTCGTCGAGGCCCGCGAGGTCGCCGACTCGACCGACCCGGCCCCCGGCGCCGAGGACGGCCCGGAGGATGCCACGGGCGTCGGTGTCGCCCCGCGTGACGCCTCCGAGCGCATGGTCTTCGGCGCCTGGGCGTCCATCACCGGCACGGCACCGGCCGGCGTGACCAGCGCACTCCCGACGATCGACGCCGACACCGCCACGCAGATCGCGCAGCGCCTCACCGAACGCTCCGGCCTGGAGATCACCCCGCAGCAGGTGCTTGAGGTGTCCACCCTGGAACCGCTGGCCAACATCGTCCGCGAGGGCCTGGAGACCGAGGTCGAGGGCAACATCCGTGTCCTGCGCGCCCGCCAGGAGGGTGCCACCCGCCCGAGCGTGTTCATGTTCCACCCGGCCGGCGCCTCCACCGTGGTCTACCAGCCGCTCATGCGTCGCCTGCCCGAGGACGTCCCCGTCTACGGCGTCGAACGACTCGAGGGCAGCCTCGAGGACCGTGCCGCGGCCTACCTCGATGAGATCCGCCGCTACGCCGACGGTCGGCCAGTCGTCCTCGGCGGCTGGTCCTTCGGCGGCGCACTGGCCTACGAGGTCGCCCACCAGCTCAAGGACACCGACGTCGAGATCGCCTACATCGCGCTGCTCGACACCACCCAGCCGTCCGAGCCGGTGCCGGACACCATGGAGGAGACGAAGGCCCGCTGGACCCGCTACAGCGAGTTCGCGAAGAAGACCTACGGCCTCGACTTCCCCGTCCCCTTCGAGATCCTCGAGACCGCCGGCGAGGAGGCCATGCTCGGCATGCTCGAGCAGTTCCTCGCCACCACCGACGCCTCCGCCCACGGCCTGGCCGCCGGTGTCCTCGAGCACCAGCGCGCCTCCTTCGTGGACAACCGCATCCTGGACAAGCTGGACTTCCGACGCTGGGCCGACGTCGACGTCCCCGTCCTGCTCTTCCGCTCCGAGCGGATGCACGACGGCGCCATCGAACTGGAACCGGCCTACGCCTCGATTGACCCGGACGGCGGCTGGTCGGCTATCGTTGATCAACTGGATATCGTCCAGCTCGCAGGTGACCACCTCGCGGTCCCCGACGAGCCGGCCATCGGCGTCGTCGGCGCGCACATGACCCGGCGCATCGAGGAGCTGGACAGCTAGAAATCAGACATGGAATCGACTGGTGAATCGAGTGGTGATCAGTGACTGACAGCTCTGCGGCGAAATCGCCGGCTGACTCGACGGCCTCCAAGCTCGCCGACCTGCGGGCCCGCCTGGAGAAGGCGCAGGACCCGGGCAGCGAGCGCGCCCGCGCACGCCGCGACGAGGCCGGCCACACCACCCCGCGCCAGCGCATCAACGCGCTGCTCGACGAGGGTTCCTTCCTGGAGACCGGCGCCCTGGCCAAGACCCCGGGGGATGCCGACGCCGTCTACTCCGACGGTGTGGTCACCGGCTACGGCACCATCGACGGCCGCCCCGTCGCCATCTACGCCCACGACAAGACCGTCTACGGCGGTTCCGTCGGAGTGGCCTTCGGCCGCAAGGTGGTCGAGGTCATGGACATGGCCATCAAGATCGGCTGCCCGGTCATCGGCATCCAGGACTCCGGTGGTGCCCGCATTCAGGATGCGGTGACCTCACTGGCCATGTACTCCGAGATCTCCCGCCGCCAGCTGCCCCTGTCGGGTCGCAGCCCGCAGATCTCCATCATGCTGGGCAAGTCCGCCGGCGGCGCCGTCTACGCCCCGGTGACCACCGACTTCGTCATCGCCGTCGAGGGCCAGACCGAGATGTACGTCACCGGCCCCGCCGTCATCCGGGAGGTCACCGGAGAGGACGTCACCTCCGCCGAGCTCGGCGGCGCCCGCCAGCAGGAACTCAACGGCAACATCTCCGCGGTCGTGGGCAGTGAGGACGAGGCCTTCGACTTCGTCCGTGACCTCCTCGACCACCTCCCGTTGACCTGCAACGACCCCGCCCCGGTGTTCGGCGCCCCCAGTGACGAGGACGTCGCCGAGGAAGCCGCCCTCGACCTGTTCATGCCGGACGACTCCAACGCCGGCTACGACATGAACGATCTGCTGGTCCAGCTGGGTGATGACGACAACCTCGTGGAGATCCAGGCGAACTATGCGCCGAACCTCATCACCGCCTTCGGGCGGATCGACGGCCGTGCGGTCGGTTTCATCGCGAACAACCCCATGCACTTCGCCGGCTGCATCGACGCCGACGCCGCCGACAAGGGCGCCCGCTTCGTCCGCATCTGCGACGCGTACAACATCCCGCTCGTGTTCGTCGTGGACACCCCGGGATACCTGCCCGGTGTGGAGCAGGAGAAGGCGGGCCTCATCCACCGCGGTGCGAAGCTGGCCTTCGCCGTGGTCGAGGCGACCGTGCCCAAGATCACCCTCATCGTCCGCAAGGCCTACGGCGGTGCCTACGCCGTGATGGGCTCGAAGAACCTCTCGGGCGACATCAACCTCGCGTGGCCGAGCGCGCAGATCGCGGTCATGGGTTCGGCGGCCGCCGTGGTGATGATCCAGGGCAAGCAGCTTGCCGCTGCCCCGCCTGAGCAGCGGGACTACCTGAAGAAGATCTTCATGGACTTCTACGACGAGAACATGACCAGCCCCTACGTCGCCGCCGAACGTGGCTACATTGACGCCATGATCCAGCCGCGCGACACCCGCCTGGCACTGCGCCGCGCGGTGCGTCAGCTGGCGACCAAGGTGGAGCAGGATCTGCCGAAGAAGCACACCATCATGCCCATGTAAGGAATTTCTAAGGATGGGCACGGTTGAGGGGTCTACGCTGAACGCGAACATCTAGATGATTGCCCTCTCGACGTCGGCCGGTAGCAGGATCCGGTCGACGCTGGGGCGTGCCCCCAGGAGGTCGACGTGCCGCGGTACCTGTTCATCAATGAGAACATCGGTGGCCACCAGACCGTCCACGCAGCCCTCCGCCGCATCTTCGCCGACGGCCAGCCGCCCGGCCTGCTGGGTAGGATCCTCCGCGCCCCCGTGCCCGGCCTCGCCAGGCTGGACCTGGACCTGCAGCCCCTCCGCTCCCAGCTCGTCCACTCCGCCGGGATCCGTCGCCAGGTGAAGAAGCGGCTGGCCGACGGGAACGTCGACGCCATCCACCTGTACACCCAGAACGCCATGCTCGGTGGGTCCCGGCTGCTGGCGCAGCTGCCCACCGTCATCACCACGGACAGCACCGGCCGACTCAACGCGTTCAGCCTGCCCTACCGCCCGCCGACGCGGTTCTCCGCAGCCATGAGTCGCGTCGCCCTGCTTTTCGAACGACCCGTCCTCGAGCAGGCGCACATGGTGTTCGCCAACACCCGGCAGGTCGTCGAGTCGCTGCGCTCGGCCGACTACCGGTTTCCCGCCCAGCGGGTCCGCCACCTCGAACTGGGCATCTTCTCGCCCTACCTCGGGCAGCCCCCGGCCCCGCGTGACCCGGGCCGCCGCCCCACCATCGTCTTCATCGGCGCGACCCTGGAACGCAAGGGCGGGACCGTGCTGCTCGACATCTGGCGCGAGCACCTCCGGGAGCTGGCGGACCTGACGCTGGTCACCTTCGAGGAGGTGCCCGCCGAACCGGGCCTGACCGTGGTCAACGACCTGCGCCAGGGCGACCAGCGACTGTGGGACATCCTCGCCGACGCGGACCTCATGTGCTTCCCCTCGGTCATCGACCAGGCGCCGAACGCGATCCTCGAGGCCATGGTCGCGGAGCTGCCCGTCGTCGCCCACCCGGTCGGCGCCATCCCCGAGATGATCGTCGACGGGGAGACCGGCATCCTCGTCGACCCGGGGGACACCGACGCCCTCACCGAGGCGCTGCGCACCCTCGCCGCCGACCCGGAGCGGCGGGTCCGCATGGGCCGGGCCGGTCGCCAGCGGGTCATCGAACGCTACAACATGGCCGATTCCGCCCAGGTCATCCCCGACGAACTGGCCACCGCGGTACGCCACGACCCTTCCGGCCCGGTTGATGCCGCAGATGAGCTGGACTTCGCCCTCGAATCGGAGCTCACCGCCGGACTTCTGGAGGAATGGTCTGACCTGGCCGAACGCACCGGAATCCGCAGCGCCTCCCGGCCCGCCTATGGCGCGACCTGGCAGGAGCACCTGGGCAAGGGCCGGCCGGCGATCGCCACCGTCCGACGCGCCGGTGAGCTCGTCGCCCTGCTCCCGCTCCAGGCCCGCGGCAGCGG
>Ga0123334_1003061_pt1 | contig 18527 bp, 15 predicted proteins | sample BiotimSIPDNA_FD_89706 | JGI IMG/M metagenome (GOLD analysis project Ga0123334, IMG submission 89706) | Anaerobic biogas reactor microbial communites from Washington, USA - Biogas_R1 time_0 SIP DNA | ecosystem: Engineered > Bioreactor > Anaerobic > Unclassified | place: Washington, USA... | reverse complement strand
TCAGTTTATAAAATACAGAAAGATATATTATCTTGTTGCAGTAGCCCTGATACTAATCGGTATCGGAACTGGCCTCATCAGAGGATTTAATTGGGGTATCGATTTTACCGGCGGCACCATGCTGCAGTTTGAGATGGGAAAGATAGTAGAAGTTTCTGACGTTGAAAGAGTACTGGATAAAAACGATATTGACGGCACAATCGTTCATGCAGGGGAAGGCAATACGCAAATCATTATTAAGACGACCCAATCACTGGAAAATGAGGCCAGAAGTGTACTGTTCAATGATATGTACAATGCTTTTGACATCAACGAGGATAATTTGCTGGAGGTTGAGCAGTTCAGTGCATCCGTAGGTGATTTGCTTAAAGTGAATGCTTTTAAAGCCTTGCTCATCGCGACCATAGGCATGCTTATCTATATCGTCATCCGATTTGAATGGAAGTTCGGGGTGGCAGCCATAGCAGCATTGATCCATGATGTGCTGATGATGATCGCCTTTTACGGTTTATTCTACATTCCCATCAATAACCCGTTCATAGCAGCCATCCTGACCATAATTGGATATTCTATCAACGATACTATCGTTATCTTTGATCGGATCCGTGAGAACCTTAAGATCATGAAGAAAACCAAGATGGAGGAATTGATCAATAAGAGCATCAACCAGACCCTTGTACGGTCACTGATGACCTCTGTCACTACCATTATCGCCATCATACCTCTCCTGATACTGGGAGGAGAAACACTCCGGGAATTCGTGCTACCGTTGATGGTAGGTATTGTTGCAGGTGCAGTATCCTCGATCACCATATCCAATCCGGTATATTTTGAAATAGATAGATTAGTAAACAGACCAAAATACAGAGGTAAGTAATCAGGAAGATTTATGGAAGACAAAACGCGCATGGAAGAGTTTCTGCATAAGCTGCTTGAAATTAACCCGAATTATAACAGCGAGCTGCTTAAAAGGGCTTACTTAAAGGCAGAGCAGATCCATATGGGGCAAAAGCGGAAATCCGGTGAGGACTATGTGACTCATCCCATGGCTGTTGCCGTCATTTTGGCCGATCTGGGTATGGATGAAAATACCCTGGTGGCCGGTCTCCTTCATGATGCAGTGGAAGACACACCTTACACGCTGGAAGATCTGAAAGAGGAGTTTGGAGAAGAGGTAGCGCTGCTGGTAGACGGTGTGACAAAGCTGGGCTCTCTGGTATTTGAGAGCAAGGAAGAGCGTCAGGCCGAAAACCTTCGAAAAATGTTTCTGGCGATGTCCAAGGATATTAGGGTACTGATCATCAAACTGGCAGACCGCCTTCACAACCTTCGTACGATCGATTATATGAATCAGAATCAAATCATCGAGAAGTGCAAAGAAACCCTGGAAATATACGCTCCTCTCGCCAGCAGGCTGGGTATTTATGCAATGAAATTCGAATTGGAAGACATTGCACTAAAAGAACTGGAGCCGGAAACCTACTATGATTTGGTCAAGCAGGTTAATTTAAAAAAAGCACAGCGGGAAGAGAATATCACCAAGGTTATCGATAATATTAAGGAAGGGCTGAACAGCCTGAATATCAAGTACGAGATCAAGGGGCGAAATAAGCACTTCTACAGTATCTACCGGAAAATGAAGTATCAGGGCAAGCAGTTGGATGAGATCTTCGATCTTACTGCGGTACGGATCATCGTGGACAGCGTCAGAGATTGCTATGCGGTACTGGGGTTGGTGCACACGAGATGGAAGCCTATTCCGGGGCGGTTCAAAGACTATATTGCCATGCCCAAACCCAACCGTTATCAATCACTGCATACTACAGTTATCGGAGATGATGGTGACCCCTTTGAGATCCAGATACGTACGGTAGAGATGCACAAGGTGGCTGAATATGGTATTGCTGCCCACTGGAAATACAAGGAAGGTGTTACTGAAGACAAAGAGGAGGTCAAGCTGGCCTGGCTAAGGCAGACTCTTGAATGGCAAAAGGATCTCAATGACTCGAAAGAGTTTATGGAGACCGTCAAAGTTGATCTTTTTTCCAACCAGGTGTTTGTTTTTACCCCTAAGGGAGATGTTATCGAGCTTCCGGCAGGATCTACACCACTGGACTTTGCATTCAAAATACATACGGCTATTGGAGCAAAATGTATAGGAGCAAAGGTAAACGGCAAAATGGTGCCAATCGACTATACCTTGAAAAACGGGGAGATAGTAGACATCGTAACTTCCTCAAACAGTAAAGGTCCCAGCATCGATTGGCTGAAAATAGTGAAGAGCAACGCAGCCAGAAACAAGATCCGTCAATACTTAAAGAAGGAAAACAAGAGCGAAAACATTGAAAAAGGCAAAGAAATGCTGGAGAAATATGTCCGGAGAAAGGGCTATGATCCCCAGCAGATTATTCGGAATCAGTGGATCAACAAAGCAGCGAAATCCTTGAACATCGCTACCGCAGATGAGCTTTATACATCCATAAGCTATGGTGGAGTTCTTCTTTCTAAAGTTGTCGGACGCCTGCAGGATTACTATCATGAAGAGAAACAGCTGGAGCTGAGGAAGGAAGAAAAAGAAGCATTACAACTGGAGGAAAAGCGGAAGATAAAAGAACCGCCGCAAAATGGTGTCACCATAGAAGGCATGGATGACCTTCTAGTCCGGTTTGCAAAGTGCTGTAACCCCGTACCCGGGGACGAGATCATCGGTTTCATCACTAAGGGAAGAGGCGTTTCCGTGCATCGTACAGACTGCATCAACATGCTGTCGCTACCGGAGCAGGAAAAGCAGCGCTTTATTAAAGTTGAATGGAACAAGAGAAAAAACAATGCTTCCTATGATGCGGATATCCAGCTGATGGCCGAGGACAGAAAAGGGCTCTTCTCGGACATTTCAAGAGTCTGTGAGGATATGGATGTGAGGATTGCCGGTGTCAACGCAAAGAGCGGAAAAGACAGCATTGCAAACATCACCATGACTTTATCCCTTACGGACACAAGTCAGCTCGAGAAGGTGCTGCGCAGGTTGAGAACCGTACCCGGGGTAGTAGATGCATACCGGGCGAATCTATAAAGGTAAGAGACAGGAAGAATATATGAGAGCAGTGGTACAAAGGGTGATCCGTTCCCGCGTTTTAGTGGAGGGGAAAATCACCGGTGAAATCAATAAAGGATTGATGATCCTCTTAGGCGTAGAGGAAGATGATACAGAAGCGGATGCCGATTATATGGCAGAAAAGATCACCGGCCTGCGTATTTTTGAGGATCCAGAAGGAAAGATGAATCTCTCTCTGGCAGATGTGGGTGGAGACATGCTGGTGGTTTCTCAGTTCACGCTGCTTGGAGATTGCAGGAAAGGCAAGCGACCCAGCTTTATTCGCGCAGCGAGACCGGAGGAGGCGGATCGGCTCTATCGTTGTTTCGTTGAGATTTGCAGGGGCAAGGGAATTCTAGTGGAAGAAGGGATATTTCGGGCAGAAATGCTGGTCCAGATCGAAAACGACGGACCCGTAACCCTGATCATAGATAGTAGAAAAAACTTTTGAAAACGGTGTTGAATATCAAAGATATTTAACACTTCAATATAAGGAGATTTTTATGCAGATTCATAAGTACATGACGGGACCTTTATCAGTTAACACTTACCTTGTGGTAGATGAAGAAACCAACAAGGGTTTCCTTGTTGATCCCGGCGGGAAAGACAAGAACCTGCTGGAGTACGTAAAAGGCAACAACATAGATGTTGAATACATCATTTTGACCCATGGCCATGGAGACCATATCTGTGGATTAGAAGCCTACAGAGAAGCCTGGCCAGAAGCCCGGGTCGTCGCACACGAAGAAGAACGGCAGCTGCTCAGCGATCCCGGATTGAACTTTTCAAGCATGACATGCGGGCGGCCGATATCTGTTACAGCAGACCTCTATGTAAAAGATGGTGACATAATAAAAGCAGGACAGATCGAGATGAAATTCCTCTTTACTCCGGGCCATACGCCGGGAGGTATGTCCATTTATGCGGGTGACAGCCTGTTCAGCGGAGATACGCTCTTTGCACAATCTATTGGGAGAACAGACTTTCCCGGATCCTCATTTTCCGCACTGAAACGATCTATTGAGGAAAAGCTTTACACACTTCCAAATGAGACAAGAGTCTATCCGGGCCATATGGGGCCAACGACCATAGGAATCGAAAAGGAGCAGAATCCTTTTGTATAAATTTTATTTCAACAGAGTAAAGCAGGTATATGAACTGACGGAAATGGTCAGGATGTTCTTACCTCCATCGTCCTTTTCCGTACTCGAAGAGGACCCTTGGGAAGATAAATCAGGAGCAGTGGGGGATATCCTTATCAGGATACCGGATACCATAACCACAAGAGACGATGGCAAGCGCTATATCTATGACTGCTTAAAGGATTATACGGGGCGTTCTTTGGAATGGGGAACTCTTACGGGAGTTCGTCCGGTAAAGCTGGCCGGGGAGCTGTTGGCGGAAGGAAATAATGCCGCTCAGGCCATAGACATCCTCACTAAGCAATACTACCTTAGCAGGGAGAAGGCGGAACTGCTGCTTTCTATTCGCAATACACAGCTTCGGTACCTGACTGAGAAAGATGATGCAATAAGCGTCTATATTGGAATCCCGTTCTGTCCGACACGATGTATCTATTGCTCTTTTCCTTCAAATCAGGTGAGTTATGAAAAGATACCGCCATACCTTGACGCCCTGGAACGCGAGATCCGCTTTGCAGGAGAAGCTGTCGAAAAACATGGTATGTATCCGGAATCTGTTTACGTAGGCGGGGGGACGCCAACCACTTTAACAGATGATGATCTGGACAAACTGCTGAAGGCCGTTCAAAAGCACTTTGATCTTAACCGGATTCAGGAATTTACCGTTGAAGCGGGACGTCCCGATACCATTACTGAATCGAAACTGATTGTTTTAAAAGAGAATGGGGTAGATAGAATCAGCATCAATCCCCAATCCATGAAGCAGGAAACCCTGGAGGCGATCGGACGATGCCACCGGCCGGAAGATGTGATCTCCGCGTTTACGACAGCGTATAATATAGGTTTTGAAGTGATCAACGCAGACTTGATCGCAGGCCTTCCCGGGGAAGATCCGGAGGACTTCCGGAACAGTTTGGATCAGATCATTGCTTTGTCGCCACAAAACATAACCGTCCACACCTTAGCGGTGAAAAGAGCGTCCAGACTTAAGGAAATGGATGAGGACTACAGTTACCACCACGGTGAGACAGTAAGAAATATGCTTGATCTGGGCCAGGAGATCCTGCACGGAAACGGATATAAGCCCTATTATCTGTACAGGCAGAAACAGATGGCCGGAAACCTGGAAAATGTAGGTTATTCTCTTCCTGGTAAAGAAGGGATCTACAATATTCGGATCATGGAAGAAAACCAGACCATTCTGGCACTGGGGGCAGGGGGGATCAGCAAAGTCTGGTATCCGGACAAAAACCGGCTCGAAAGAGTCCCAAATGTTTCAAATTACGAAATTTATATTGAACGCATAGAAGAGATGATACAGAGAAAAAAAGACGGTATTTTTAGCGATTGAGGAGGAATTACAGTGTCAACAATATTTAAGAGAACCAATATGTGCGGTGAATTAAACCTTGACCATATTGGCAAAGAGGTGGTGCTTAACGGCTGGATCCAGAAGAGGCGAAACCTGGGAGGGTTGATTTTCTGCGATCTACGAGACAAAACCGGAATTGTTCAGATAGTATTTAACGAGGATGTTCCGAAAGAATTGTTCGAAAGAGCCGACGGGCTGAGAAATGAGTTCGTAGTGGGAGTCCGCGGAGTGGTGAAAGAACGCCAGGCGAAGAATAAAGAGTTGGCAACGGGAGATATCGAAATTTTTGCTAATGATCTGATCATCTACTCCCAGGCAGAAACACCACCTATCTACATCAAAGACGATGATGATGTTTCTGAGAACCTCCGTATGAAGTACCGTTATCTTGATCTTCGAAAGAACAAGATGCAGAGAAATTTACGGTTTCGTCACATGGTGGCAAAGCTGACCCGTGACTTTTTTGACAGCAAGGGTTTCACAGAAGTAGAAACGCCAATGCTCATTAAACCCACTCCCGAAGGAGCCAGAGACTATCTTGTTCCAAGCAGGGTAAACAGAGGTCAGTTTTATGCACTGCCCCAATCACCGCAAATGTTCAAACAGATCCTCATGGTATCCGGTCTTGATCGTTACTTTCAGATAGTGAAATGTTTCAGGGACGAGGATCTGAGGGCCGACAGGCAGCCGGAATTTACCCAGATCGACATAGAAATGTCCTTCGTCGATGTGGATGATGTCATTGAAGTTCAGGAACAATTCCTGAAAGAACTGTTTTCTAAGCTGATGAATACGGAAATCAGCCTCCCATTGCCAAGAATCACCTATGATGAGGCAATGGAACGTTACGGAAGCGATAAACCTGACACAAGGTTCGGCTTCGAATTGCATTCGTTGAATATAAAAGCAAAAGACTCTCCGTTCCCGGTGTTTGCAGATGCCATTTCATCCGGAGGAGATGTGCGGGCGATCAATATCAACGGTCACAGCGCTGATTTCAGCCGTAAGGATCTCGATAAGCTTCAGGATGAGATAAAAGCTTATGGAGCGAAAGGTCTGGCCTGGATACGTGTGGGGGATAATGAGATAACTTCCTCCTTCAATAAGTTTTACGATCAGGAAGGTCTTTACGCTCTGGCAGAAGAGTTGGAAGGCAAACCGGGAGACCTGATTCTCATCGTTGCAGGAAAACCCCAGGTCGTATTTGACAGCCTCGGCTATTTGCGCAGAGAAATTGCAAACAGATTGGGTATGCTGGATGATAAAACATATAACCTGCTATGGGTCGTAGACTTCCCCTTGCTGGAATATGATGAAGAATCCGGGAGATTCAAGGCTATGCACCATCCCTTTACATCACCCAAAGCGGAGGATATTCCCATTTTAGAAAGCGATCCGGCAAAGGTAAAAGCCAAGGCTTACGATCTGGTTCTGAACGGCGTGGAACTGGGAGGCGGCAGCATCCGTATCCATGACAAGGATCTTCAGAGCAAGATGTTTGGCGTTCTAGGACTATCCGAAGAAGAGACGGAAAGCAAGTTTGGGTTCCTGCTCGAAGCATTTAAGTATGGCACACCGCCTCACGGAGGTATTGCATACGGACTGGACCGTCTGGTTATGCTTCTTAGCGGTGAAAAGAGCATACGCGAGGTGATCGCTTTCCCGAAAAACCAGGCTGCTGTCTGCATGTTGTCAGAAGCCCCATCCGTCGCATCAGCTGAACAACTGGAAGAACTCGGCATTGCAGTTGTAAAGGAATAGCAAATGAAGAAAATCGGTTTAATGGGCGGAACCTTTGATCCCATTCATTTTGGTCATCTTATCCTTGCAGAACAGGCCAGGGACGGAGCCGGGCTGGATAAAGTTATCTTTATGCCGGCAAAGATGTCTCCTTATAAAACTGAGCAGGAATGTGTATCAGAACAACACCGTTATAACATGACATCTTTGGCTATTCGCGGGAATCCGGGCTTTACGGTGTCTGATATGGAGCTTTGCGGACCAGAAATTTCATATACCATCCATACCCTGGAAGCCTTGCAGCAGCAATTCGGACGTGAGTATCAGTTGCATTTCATCTGTGGTACGGATGCTTTTTTGGGTATGGAAGGCTGGCGCAATGTGGAAGGGATACTGAGGAATTTCCCGATTATTGTGGGTTCCAGGCCAAGATACAAGGACAGAGCCAGAGATGATATGATCCGCCATTTCATAGCCAAATACGGCGCCCGGATACAAAAGGTCCACATGCCCAAAATCGACATTTCTTCTTCAGATATCAAGAAGAGAATCAAGGAGAAAAGTTCCATACGTTATTTACTTCCGGAGTCGGTTATCAACTATATAGAATCCAACGAACTCTACCAAAACTTGTAAGAAAGTGACAATCGTGATACAATGGACAAAGCGATATTCAGTAAATTAAAGGATGTGATCTTGGATCAACTTACTGAAAAACGACGGAACCACACTTTGCGTGTTATGTCGGAAGCAAAAGCTTTAGCGAAAAGATACGGAGTGGATGCAGAAAAAGCAGAATTTGCAGCACTTTGTCACGATATGGCCAGGTGTAAATCCTCGCAGGAGACGGAAGCATATATTAAAGCCTTTGGACTCGATCCCAGATATAATGACTCCATTGAACTATCCCATTCCAAAATCGCTGCAGAACTCTTAAAGAGAAACTGGGGTATAGACGATCCGGATGTTCTCAATGCTATAGCCTATCACACTACGGGAAGACCAAAGATGTCGGAACTGGAAAAAGTCATTTATCTGGCTGACGCGATCGAACCGGGCAGGCAATATCCGGGAGTCGAGCGGTTACGGCAACTTGCCCGCGAGGATCTGGACAAAGCTTGTTTAGAGGCTATGGATCAAACGATAGAATATGTAACAGGAAAAGGCTATAAAATAGATGAAGATACTATAAGGGCCAGGGACGCATTCCTGGCGAAGAAAGGAGAGCAGATGAATAATAAAGAAATCGCACTGAAAACAGCAGCTGTGCTTTCGGCCAAGAAAGCCCGTGACCTTGTGGTCATCGATGTGATCGGAAGATCTTCCTTTGCGGACTATTTAATACTGGCAACAGGTGGATCCGAACGACAGGTGGGCACTTTGGCCTCAGATGTAATAGATCAGCTTGCGAAGGAAGGCATTGTTCCAAAGAACGTGGAGGGTAAGCAAAACTCCGGATGGATCCTGCTGGACTATGGCGATATCATCGTAAATGTATTTTCGGAAGAGCAGAGGAGCCGCTACAACATAGAAAAGATTTGGGGAGACTGCTGTTTTCTTGATATAGAAGGATAAAATATGAACTTAGCTACGGAGGATGAACCCCATGGATCAACAATATAATTACAGTCAAATCGAGAGCAAATGGCAAAAATACTGGGATGATGAGAAAACATTCAAGACCACAGAAGATAATGAAAAAGAGAAATATTACCTTCTGGAAATGTTCCCCTATCCCTCAGGAAAGCTGCATATGGGTCATGTGAGAAACTATTCCATAGGAGACGTCATCGCAAGGTTCCTGACTATGCGTGGAAAAAATGTTTTACACCCTATGGGCTGGGACTCCTTTGGTCTGCCGGCAGAAAATGCCGCAATCCAGCACGGTATCCATCCGAATGTATGGACCTGGAAAAACATTCAGGAAATGCGGGATCAGCTAAAAACACTGGGCCTCAGCTATGATTGGGACCGGGAAGTGGCAACATGTCACCCGGATTACTATAAGTGGATGCAATGGATCTTTATCCAGTTTTTCAATAAAGGGCTGGCTTATAAGAAAAAGAATCCTGTCAATTGGTGCCCCTCCTGCCAGACCGTCCTTGCTAATGAACAGGTTGTCGATGGCAGTTGTGAGCGTTGCCATACATTGGTTGGGAAAAAAGAACTGGAACAGTGGTATCTGAAAATCACGGATTATGCAGAACGCCTTCTTGAGGATCTTGATCTTCTTGAAGGGTGGCCCGTAAAAGTAAAGACGATGCAGAAGAACTGGATCGGCAGGAGTGAAGGTGCCGAGGTCGATTTTTCGATTGCAGGGTCTGATAAAAAGCTCAGAGTATTTACCACAAGACCGGATACACTCTTTGGTGTAACCTACATGGTGCTGGCACCGGAGCATCCATATGTGAAGGAACTGACAGCGGAAGGGGAGTACCAGAAGAAGGTCGATGCATTTTTGGACAAACTCCAACATCTTTCTGAGATTGAGAGAACATCCACCACACTGGAAAAAGAAGGAGTATTTATCGGCAGCTATGCAATCAATCCCATGAATGGAAAAGAAGTGCCGATATACATTGCAAATTACGTACTCATGGATTACGGGACAGGCGCTATTATGGCTGTTCCTGCACACGATGAGAGAGACTTTGACTTTGCTGTTAAATATGGACTTGACATTATCCCGGTTGTGGATCCGGAGGATCCGGACATCGACCTCTATAACCTCAAAGAAGCTTTTGTAGCGGAAGGCAAGATGATCAATTCCGGTAATTTTAACGGTATGAATAATCAGGATGCGATCAAGGAGATCACAGCATATTTAGATGAGAAGGGCCTTGGTATTCCGACTGTTAATTACAGACTCCGGGATTGGCTCATCTCAAGACAGCGTTATTGGGGAACACCAATTCCCATGATCCATTGCGAAACCTGCGGTTGGGTTCCGGAAAAGATCGAAAATCTTCCTGTGCTGCTCCCTACGGATGTGGAATTCACGGGTAAAGGGGAATCTCCGTTGACAACAAGCAAGAGCTTTGCTAAAACCACATGTCCAAAATGCGGTGGAACGGCTAGCCGTGAGATGGATACAATGGATACATTCCTGGACTCATCCTGGTACTTTCTCAGGTACACGGATGCCAAGAACAACGAGGAAATCTGGGACAAGGAAAACGCCAAATACTGGATGCCGGTGGACCAGTATATCGGCGGTGTAGAACATGCGATCCTTCACTTGCTCTATGCTAGGTTCTTCAATAAATTCTTATATGATCTGGGCTATTCTCCCTGTGTTGAACCCTTTACCAACCTGCTCACCCAGGGCATGGTGCTGAAGGATGGGACTAAGATGTCTAAATCCAAAGGAAATGTGGTAAGCCCGGAGGAGATCATTAAGAAATACGGAGCGGATACAGCCCGTCTCTTTATTCTCTTTGCTTCACCACCGGAAAAGGAGCTTGAATGGTCCGATGCCGGTGTGGAAGGCAGCTTCCGCTTCCTGACCAGAGTCTATCGCCTTATCCAGGAATGGAGGGGGATGGCGGACGGAGCACCTGACACTTTTGTGATTGAAAATGACCGTGACAGGGAATTGAACTATGTACTCAATTCCACCATTAAGAAGGTTACCGAAGATCTGGGCGACAGGTTCAACTTTAATACTGCCCTGTCGGCCATTATGGTACTTGTTAACGAACTTTACCGCTATAAATCGGATCCTGCCATAAACAAAGGGCTTTTCCGTCACGCTATCGACTGTCTGATCCTGTTGTTATCCCCCTTCACACCGCATATCTGTGAAGAAATGTGGCAGCAATTGGGTCACGAAAACACCCTCAGTCATGAAAAATGGCCGGAATACGACGAAGCGGCGATGATAAAGGATCAAACGGAGATTGCCGTTCAGATCAATGGGAAAGTAAAAGAAAGAATCATGGTTACAAGTGGGCTTTCCGGGGAAGAATTTCTGGAAGAAGCCTTAAAGAACGACTCTGTTAAAGCGTTGCTGGAAGGGAAGAACGTGATTAAGATGGTCCCTGTGCCCGGCAAGCTATTGAATATAGTCATAAAATAGAAAGGAAAAGGATTTTGAGATTAACTGAAAATTTCAAGGAAAGCCAGGGAGTCAAGCTCATTCCTTTGGGCGGTTTGAATGAGATCGGTAAAAATTTGACCGTCCTTGAATACAAGAATGATATCCTGATTATTGACTGCGGCTTATCCTTCCCTGATGACGAAATGTTCGGCATTGATATTGTAATTCCGGACTTTAGTTACTTGGAAAAAAACAGGGAAAAGCTTAGGGGTATGATCCTCACCCACGGACATGAGGATCACATTGGGGCAATTCCCTATCTGTTAAAGAATGTGGATGTCCCCATTTATGGAACCAGACTCACTCTGGGGCTGGTGGAAAACAAGTTGAAGGAACATGGCCTCAAAGCAAAGCTGAATGCTGTGAAAGCAGGGCAGACAATAAAGATCGGTGAGTTTAAGGTAGAAGCCATACGCACCACCCATTCCATTGCCGACTCTATCTGTCTGGCGATAGACACGCCTGCGGGTGTTATATTCCACACGGGTGACTTTAAGATCGACTACACGCCGCTGCATGGAGAACCCATCGACTTTCACCGGCTTGCTAAAATAGGCGAAAAAGGCGTGCTTTTGATGCTTGCAGACAGCACAAATGCAGAAAGAAAAGGCTATACTCCTTCTGAACGGACTGTGGGAGTGACGTTAGAGAACATCTTTCGCAATTGCTCCACCCGGATCCTGATTGCAACCTTCTCCTCAAATGTACACCGCGTTCAAAGGATCATCGATACGGCAGTCATGTTCAATCGAAAAGTAGCCATATCCGGCAGGAGCATGGTCAATGTGGTTAACATTGCAAGGGAAATAGGTTATTTGAAAATCCCCGGCGATGTTCTGGTGGATATCAATAAGGCAAAGAATATCAAGGACTCCGAGTTGGTCATCATAACAACAGGAAGCCAGGGGGAACCCATGTCGGCATTGGCAAGAATGGCTACCAACGACCACAAAGCAGTTCAGATCAAGAAAGGCGATGTTGTTATTCTCTCTTCCACGCCGGTACCCGGAAATGAGAAGACGGTATCCAACGTAGTAAACCGTCTCTTTGAGCGGGGCGCAGAGGTGATTTATTCCGACATAGCAGACATCCATGTTTCAGGACATGCTGCGGAAGAAGAACTGAAGCTCATCCATTCACTGATCAAACCGAAATACTTTCTTCCTGTGCACGGTGAATACCGTCATCTTCGCAGACATGCAATGATTGCGGAAAACTTAGGTATGCCCAAGGAGAAGATCTTCATTCTAACCAATGGGGAGATTCTGAACCTGAAGAAGAACCAGGTTGTAAAGAGTAAGGATACTGTAGCCTGCAACCCGGTTTTCGTAGATGGACTTGGCGTAGGAGATGTGGGGAATATCGTACTTCGAGACAGAAAACTGCTGTCAGAAAGCGGCCTTATCATAGTTGTTGCAGCTATTGATAAAGCAACGGGCTGTGTGTGTTCAGGTCCGGACATCATATCCAGAGGCTTTGTGTACGTCAGAGAGTCCGAAGACCTTATCGAATCGGCCCGCAAGGTGGCAGAAGAAAGATTATACAAGTGCCAGCAAGAAAACATGAAGGACTGGGGTGCCATGAAAAACGCAGTACGCAATGATCTTCAGTCTTATATCTACCAACTGACAAAACGAAATCCGGTAATATTACCAATATTTATGGAGGTCTAATATGAATGTTTACGATCACGCACACGCACTAGCAAGAGCTCTGAAGGAATCCCCGGAATACAAAAACTACATGGAGCTGAAGGCCAGAGTGTCGGAGAACGAAGAGCTCTCAGCCAGCCTCAACGACTTTCAGCAAAAGCAGTTTCAACTGCAAGCACAACAGATGCTCGGCCAGGAAGGCGATGCATCTATGGGAGAACAGATCCAGAATCTGATGCAGATACTCATGAGGGATCCGTTAGCAGCCCAATACCTGCAGGCGGAGTTTACCTTTACCTTAATGTTCTCGGATGTATATAAAATAATACAGGAAGCGATCAAGGTGGGCCCGGATGCAGAGTAGATTAAAAAGAGTAAAGAATAGTATGAAGGCAAAAGGGATCTCAGCATTTCTGGTTTCAAAACCTGAGAATCAGATCTATCTGACGGGATTCCACTCTTCAAACTGCCAACTGGTACTCACTGAGGATACCAACTATTTATTAACGGACTTCCGCTACATAGAAGCGGCCGGGGCATTAGCACCACTGTATCATGTTGTTCTTACCGACGCCAATGTTACCTTATATACTTTCTTAAAGGACATTGCCATAGAAGAACTGGCGATCGAGGAGAACATTCTCTCTCATGGTGAATATAAACGACTTGAGGAAAATGTGGGCTGCCGGTTTCTGTCCGGCGACGGAATCGTAGAAACTGCCAGAATCATCAAGGATGATACAGAGTTGCAGGCCATTAAAAAAGCACAACAGATCGCAGACAGGGGGTTCAGCTATATGCTGAACTACCTAAAACCCGGACTTACGGAGCTTGAAGCGGCCTTTGAGCTGGAAATGTTCCTGAGAAAGGAGGGTGCCCAGGCACTTTCCTTCGATACGATCCTGGTTTCCGGCGTTCGGACATCTCTTCCACACGGAGTGCCTTCGGAGAAAAAGCTGGAGAAAGGCGATTTCATTACTATGGATTTCGGCTGTATCGTAGACGGCTATTGCTCGGACATGACAAGGACAGTGGCTCTTGGAAAGGTTTCCCAGGAGCAGAAAGAAGTATACAACATAGTCCTGGAGGCGCAAAAGAACGGATGTGACGCCATTCGCCAGGGACTGTCCTGCCGGGACGCAGATAAAGCCTGCAGAGATATCATAACAGATGCAGGGTATGGCGAGTTCTTCGGTCACGGTACCGGTCATGGAGTGGGACTGGAGATACATGAAGCACCAACCTTGAATGCACGAAGCGATGAAGTTCTGGAAGAGAATATGATCGTAACTATAGAACCGGGTATCTACCTTCCGAAACAATTCGGCGTACGTATTGAAGACTTGGCAATCGTGACAGCATCAGGTATAATAAATCTTGTCAAATCGGACAAAGAGTTGATTGTAGTATAAACTATTCTATACTGGAGGAATACATCAATGATTTATGCAAGTGATTTTAGAAAAGGAAACACCTTCGAGATCAACGGAGAGCCCCACATCATCCTGGATTTTCAGCATGTAAAACCAGGAAAAGGTGCCGCCTTCGTAAGAACGAAATACAAGAACATCTTAACCGGTGCAACGAGGGAAGAAGCTTTCAATCCGAACGATAAGTTCCCCAAAGCACACATTGAAACCAAGCAGATGCAGTATCTTTACACTGACGGGGAGCTCTATTATTTCATGGATCAGGAGAGCTTTGAACAGGTACCGCTCATGGCTGATCAGGTAGAAGATGCCATGCTTTACATCAGGGAAAATGATAACGCGACTATAAAGTTCTACAAAGGAAACGCTTTTTCTGTTGAGCCACCAAACTTTGTAAACCTGAAAGTCATCGAAACGGAACCGGGTGTAAAAGGTGACACCGCAACCAATGTAACAAAGGCAGCAACCGTTGAAACCGGCGCTGTGATCCAGGTCCCTATTTTCATAGAAGAGGGCGAAGTTATCCAAATCGATACAAGATCAGGCGAATACTTGTCTCGTTCCAAGTAATAGTCCCGGTAAGGTAGAACATGATTCGCATCAAAGTAAAGAGAAGATTTATAGCTTTTATTCTCGTATTGGTTCTGATGATTCTATTGCTGAGCGGAATGCTCTTTATGAACTGGCTCGGCAAAGGCAGTGGTCCGATCGATCCGGGAAACGAAGAAACCGTTTTGGTGACGGTGCCCAGAGGTACAAGTACTAACGGTATCGGTGAGTTGTTGGAATCACATGGGTTGATTTCCGATGCCTTTGTATTTCGTTTGAAATCGAAATTGGAAGGCTACGATGGAAAGTTCAGAGCAGGGGAGTATTATCTGAGTCCCGGCATGTCCATGGATCAGATCATAGAACATCTGCTGGCTGGTCGTGACAGCACAACCCGCTTTACGATCCCGGAAGGCTATGATCTGAGACGAACAGCCGATGCTTTGGAGGCCCAGGGGCTCATAGACAGAGAGACCTTTTTTAAGGAAATCGAAAAAGGTGAGTTCGATTACTGGTTCGTGGAAGGTCTGGAAGAAGGGGAAAACAGGCTGGAAGGGTATCTCTACCCGGAAACCTACGAGATATTTGTAAACGCTACGGAGAAAGAGATCATCGGCAAAATGCTCTCCCAGTTCAATACTGTATTCACAGAAGAGCATATTAAGCGAATGCAGGAGCTGGAGCTCAGCCTGAAAGAAGTCATGATTCTTGCATCCATAGTTGAAAGGGAAGCTGTTGTGTCGGAAGATCGCCCGATAATCGCAGGAGTCTTCCAACACCGGCTTAGAATCGGCATGCCTCTTCAGTCATGCGCTACAGTTCAATATATATTAGGAGAGCAAAAGCCGGTTCTCAGCATTGCGGACACCCAGATCAAGTCGCCTTATAATACATATTTGAATGCCGGTTTGCCTCCTACACCAATTTGCTCACCGGGCATTGAGTCTATCAATGCCGTTCTATGGCCGGAAGAGACCGATTACCTGTATTTCCTCGCGAAAGGCGACGGTTCCCATGTCTTTTCCGTAACCTATGAGGAGCATTTAAGAAACAAAGCAATCTACATTGATTGACAATAATATAATTATGGAAATTACCGATCAAAAAGTAACTGCATACATCCAAGGGCTATATAAGCCCTTGAATCCTTTTCTGGGAAGGCTTCGTGCCGAAGCGGAAGCAAGGAACATCCCGGTGATCCGAAAGGAAATAGAGACTGTTCTATTGACTCTGCTCCAGATCAAGAAGCCGAAAAATGTGCTGGAAATCGGCACCGCTGTGGGTTACTCCACACTTTGCTTTGCAATGTCCGGCAATGTGGATCATATCACTACTCTGGAACTTTCAGAGAACTCGTGCAGAGAAGCAGCGCGCAACTTCGAAGAAGCAGAGCAAAGCAACAGAATTCGATTGATACAGGGAGACGCTCTTGAAACATTAAGAGAGCTGCAATCGGAATCAAAGGACCCGAAAACCTTTGATTTCATTTTTATCGACGGTGCAAAAGGGCACTATCTGGAAGTTTGGGAGCTGTGTAAGCCGCTATGGGAGGCCGGGACTATAGTCGTTGCAGACAATATTCTGTTCAAAGCAATGACAGCATCCGATGAATATCTGGACATACGGAGGAACAAAACCATCGTCAACCGTATGCGGGCATACTTAAAACATGTCACTGAGGTTCCCGGTGTAATCACGACAGTTATGCCTGTGGGAGACGGATTAGCCATAAGCGTTATAGAAGGATAAAATGAAGAAGATTGAATTATTGGCTCCAGCGGGAGATCTTGAAAAACTTAAAATTGCTATCGATTACGGTGCGGATGCTGTATATTGCGGAGGCGAACGATTTAGCCTGCGATCAGGTTCCCGTAACTTTACTACGGAACAATTAGCCGAGGGGCTCTCTTATGCACACAGCAGAAACAGAAAACTCTACCTGACACTGAATATCTTTGCTCATAATGAGGACATTGATGGCTTTGAAAAGTATATGGAAGAAATCAAAGACCTGCCCATAGACGCTTTTTTGGTCTCGGATCCGGGTATACTTCAGTGGATGCGGGAACATCGCCCAAAGGCCACACTTCATCTGAGCACACAGGCGAACACTACGAACAAATTATCAGCTCTGTATTGGCACAAGCAGGGGATAAAGCGTATCGTATTGGCCAGAGAGCTCTCATTAAAGGAAATTGCAGAAATCAGGCAAAGCACGCCGGATACATTGGAGTTGGAAGCCTTTGTTCACGGAGCCATGTGCATCTCCTATTCGGGAAGATGTCTGCTCTCCAACTACATGGCAGGAAGAGATGCCAACAGGGGAGAGTGCGCTCACCCCTGCAGATGGCATTACAGTGTCGTAGAAGACAAGCGGCCGGGGGAATATTATCCTGTTTTCGAGGATGAACGGGGGACCTATATCTTCAACTCCAAGGATCTGTGTATGATACGATACATTCCGGAACTGGCTGCTGCCGGTCTGGACTCTTTGAAGATCGAAGGCAGGATCAAGAGTATTTTTTATGTGGCTGCAGTGACAGGAGCATACAGAAAAGCAATCGATGCCTATTATAAGGAAGGGAATGACTGGGTATTCCGTGAAAGCTGGCTTGACGAAATCGGAAAGGCGAGCCATAGACTGTATACTACAGGCTTCTATTTCGGAAAACCCAACGAAGAAGATCAGAACTACGAAAGCAGTCAATATATCAGGGATTATGATTTTACCGGACTCGTTAAGGAGTATGATCCGGAAACACGGCTTGCTACAGTGGAGCAACGTAACAAAATGTCCTTAGGAGATACGATCGAGATAACCGGACCGGGTATCGAGACTTTTACGCAGACTTTGGATTACATGGAAGATGAGGACGGAGTCTTACTGGAAAGTGCGCCCCATGCACAGCAGATCCTGAAAATCAGGACAAAATATCCGGTTTTGGAAAATTGTATGGTCGCGAGACCAAAGTAGTGGTATAATAGTTTTGTATATGTATAAACATCTGTAAAGTACTTTAAGGAGGAATATGAATGGACCCCAGTCCTGACCCGAGTATGTCAGTAAGTTTGCAACTGTTATTTCTGGCCGTGTTGATTCTGGTTAATGCTTACTTTGCATCTGCAGAGATGGCAATCGTATCGGTGAACAAAAATAGGGTAAAAATACTGGCGCAGGAGGGCGATAAAAAGGCCAAACTGATTCTTGATTTTTTGGAGAACCCTAACCGTTTTTTATCAACGATCCAAGTGGCTATTACCTTAGCCGGCTTTCTTGCAAGTGCGTCGGCCGCTACCGGTATGTCTGATGATATAGCCGGCTATCTTCTCAGGCTTCACATTCCATATCCAACGCAGGTAGCAGTAGTTTTGGTTACTGTAGTGCTCTCCTATTTTACCCTTGTATTCGGAGAGTTATATCCAAAGCGCATGGCACTGCAGCATTCTCT
>Ga0123334_1003053_pt1 | contig 18576 bp, 15 predicted proteins | sample BiotimSIPDNA_FD_89706 | JGI IMG/M metagenome (GOLD analysis project Ga0123334, IMG submission 89706) | Anaerobic biogas reactor microbial communites from Washington, USA - Biogas_R1 time_0 SIP DNA | ecosystem: Engineered > Bioreactor > Anaerobic > Unclassified | place: Washington, USA... | reverse complement strand
AGCAGTTATCATTGAACCGATACTTGGGGAAGGTGGTGTACATATTGTCGACAAGGATTTTCTTGTGTACCTGAGAAAATGCTGTTCGGACAACGGATCACTCCTGATCATTGACGAAATCCAGACCGGATTTTACAGAACGGGCCCTGCTTTTATGTCAAGTGAGTATGATTTGAATCCGGACATGATTACTATGGCTAAAGGGATTGCCGGTGGTTTCCCGTTTGGGGCGGTTGCTGTAAATGACAAAGTGGCAGCGAAGCTTGCAATGGGAGACCACGGCGGGACCTATAATGGTAACCCGCTCGGATGTGCAGTGGCAGCATCGGTTATCTCGTTTATGCAGGAAAATAATATTGAAGACAACGTAAAATCCCAGGGGGCTCTCTTAGAAAAAAAACTGCTCGCACTAAAGAATGAATACCCGTTTCTTATCGATACAATAAGAGGCAAAGGACTTTTATGGGCAATTGAGTTCAGAAATAAAGAGTATGCAACCTACCTCTTTGATAAAGCTCTTGAAAAAGGACTGCTGTTAAACCTCAAGCACGGTGTAGTGATACGGCTTTTTCCTGCCCTTATTATCACCACTGAGGAAGTAAACGCTGCATTTGATATTATTTGCAGTATTGTAAAGGAGATGTCGGTTGAGTGTGTGGATCTTTAGTATTGTAAGGATGGCTCTGTTTGGCCATCCTATTTAACAAAACAAGGTTAATTTTTAATAGCAGCCCTTGAGGCGGATGCCCACAAGGGGCATCCTGACAGATACTCGTATTATATGAAAATATTATACCCGGCGTTATCTGCCTTCTCGAGATATGATGCCACACCGCCAATCTCGACGCCATCAATCAGTTCATCTTTCTTTATTCCCATAATGTCCATTGACATACTGCATGCAACAAATCTGACATTATTCTTTTGTGCTGCAGCCATCAATTCCTGAAGACTCAGTACATTTTTCTTTTTCATAATCTGCCTGATCATAAGCGTTCCCATACCACCCATCTGCATTTTCGAAAGTGTTACCTTTGACGCTCCCCGTGGCATCATCATGCCGAACATTTTCTCAATGAGATTTTTCTTTACCGGTACATGATACTCTCTCCGAAGAAGATTTAGTCCCCAAAATGTAAAAAACATGGTGATTTCGCTTCCCGTTGATGCCGCTCCGTTGGCGATTATAAACGCAGCCATCATTTTATCAAAATCATTTGAGAAAATCACCATCGTTTTTTTATCACGTGATGTCTCAGGAATACGGCAAACATCCTGTGCTTTGCCTTTCTTTACCGTTGCAATATAATACCCGTTCTCCGCTTTTAATGACACCAGTGAATTATTTGTCCGCGTACACCATGCAGGAATATCGGCGGCAAAACCCATCTCTGTTGCCTTGATCTCAACAATCTCATCAACACTCATCTGGTCAATCGCCGCTTTAAGTTTCATAATCGGCCCCGGACACTGAAGACCACAGGCATCAACTACTTTTTTTTTTACATTTTCAGATTCACCACTCGGTGATGAACACACTGACTGTGACAGTGGTTTAAGATATGATGCCTCACTGTCATGCTTTTTGTAGGTCATAAACGTCTTGTACCCACCACTGAGATTGATCGCGTTAAATCCGTTCTGAATCAGAATGCGTGTTGCAACATGCCCGCGCAATCCAACCTGACAATACACAAGTATTGTTTTACTTTTATCAAGTTCTCCAATCCGTTTTCTTAGATCGTCAACAGGAATATGCACTGCACCATCAATGCGTCCCTGTTCGTATTCTGATGCAGTACGAACATCCAAAAGTATTGCCCCGTTTCGTTTCTTTTCAAGCTCATCAGAATACCATACCGGTGTAAGCCCATTCAGGATATTCTCTGCTGTAAAGCCTGCAATATTTACCGCATCCTTTGCAGAACCATAGGGCGGGGCATATGCAAGCTCCAGTTCTGTTAAATCAACAACGGTGAGACCATGACGAATTGCCGTTGCAAAAATATCGATGCGTTTATCAACACCATCAGAGCCGATCACCTGGGCACCGATCAGTTTTCCGGTATCGGGAGCAAAAAGTATCTTTATTGACATTGGAAACGATCCCGGATAATACCCGGCATGACTTCCTGAATGCGTATAGGACTTTACATATTTAACATTATTTCTAATTGCTGTTTTTTCATTCATACCACTGACCGCTGCTGTAAGATCAAAAATCTTACATATTGCAGTCCCCTGTGTATTCTTATACGTTGAACCAGTACCTGCGATATTATCTGCAATTATTCTGGCCTGACGGTTTGCTGGACCGGCCAGCGGCACCATGACCTTATTACCGGAAACAAAATCCGTTACCTCGATGGCATCACCGGCAGCATATACATATTCCGCACTGGTTTTCATGTGATTATCGACAATAATTGCGCCCCGTTCGTTAACTGCTATTCCCGCTTCCTTTACAAACTTAGTGTCGGGCTTGACACCTATAGCAAGTATTACAATGTCAACTGTAACATTTTTACCGCTTTTCAATTGAATTTCAATGGTACCATCCGGTTTCTCAACAAATGCGGATGCACCATCAGAGAGCAGCAGCCTAACACCATTGAGTTCAAGGTGCTGATGAATGATCTGAGCCATTTCCGGATCTGCCGGAGCAAATACCTGATCGAGCATCTCTATTTGTGTAACGTCAATGTCCCTGTGCCGAAGCGCTTCGGCCATTTCAAGTCCGATAAACCCGCCCCCCACTACTGCTGCATGCTTTACGTTTTTAGAATCGACAAGTGCCTTTATCCTGTCCATATCCGGAATATTTCTTAATGTAACTATTTTCTTTGATTCAATGCCTGGTATTGGTGGACGTAATGGTTCTGCCCCCGGAGAAAGTACCAGATAGTCATAGGATTCATCATACGTGCGACCATCACTGCGGACAGTTACAGCTTTTTTTGATGTATCAACTGCAACGACTTCTGAACGGATTCTTATGTCTATATTGAACCGTGCGTTAAAACGGTCAGGAGACTGAATGATAAGATTGTCACGATCCTTTATTTCGTTACCAATATGATAGGGTAAACCACAGTTTGCAAAAGAGATATACTCACCTTTTTCAAACATGATAATTTGTGCAGTTTCGTCAAGACGTCTCATGCGTGCACAGAAACTCGCACCACCGGCAACACCACCGACAACCAATATTTTTTTCATGATTATGCTCCACTTGTGTCATAGTATTTCACGTTTCAATAATTATAAAGAGCGGGCTAACAATGTCCCGCTCTCATGGTACCTTACCCGTCACTTTACTGAATCAAAATAAATAATTCTAAACCGAAAGTGCATTAAGATACACCTGTTCAGGTTGAACACCTACAAACTCCCTCACTACCTGACCATTTTTAAAAATAATTACCGTTGGAATTCCGGTAATCCCGTACTGACTTGAGGTAACAGGATTTTCATCCACATTCAGCTTGTATACATTTGCTTTTCCAGCTACTTTTTCACCTATTCGTTCGATAATCGGACCAACCATTCTGCATGGACCACACCATGGGGCCCAAAAATCGACCAGTACTGGTACTGACGACTCAATCACATCTTTTTTGAAGCTTAGATCACTTGTTGCGTTTGACATATATTCCTCCCGGATTTATTTCAGTTACTTTCTTGTTTAGATATTAAAGCAACCACCATGCCAACAAGCAACGAAAAGCGACTACAAACTGGACATACATTCCAACTATGTTTAATATCAATATGTTACAACATTTAATCAGCACTCATCCGACTTTTTATCAATCAGGATTGCAACACTATATGCAATAATTGTATATTGCATGTGCAACACATTCAACATGTGCAACACAGTGCAATGTCACACATGCAACATATACAACACTGTTTCTATTGAACCAACAGGAGTAACCATGCAGTGCTTTACTGGCAACCACCTTAGCCCACAATGCCTTGAATCCATCCTGGAAACTATTTCAGAGGGGCTGATCCTGATTGACACTGATGGAACAATAAAATATTGTAACAACGCGATGATCGAAATGACCGGAAAAACAAAAGACCATATCGTTGGTGAAAAATGTTGCTCACTTATGAATACCATATGTGAGCCTCCACCATTATGTACTCTTTTCAAAGACACAAGCATTATCAATAAAGAATGCACCGTGCTTCACACAAACGGGAAAACAGTGCCAGTACTAAAGAACGCAAAAGTACTCAAAGATCAGAATGGAACTATCATCGGTGCGATTGAAACATTTACCGACATTTCTATTTTACGAACAACAGAAAACCGGCTTGCAGTTCTTGAAAACCAGATTAAAAAGGTTGATGGATTCGGGAAGATTGTCGGAAAAAGTCACCGCATGCATGAGCTTTACAACATGATAGAGCTCGCAGCTGCATCCAATACATCAGTGCTGATCACCGGAGAAACCGGAACCGGAAAAGAACTGGTTGCTCAATCAATTCATGAAAATAGTGCACGAAGTAATAAGCCTATGATTAAACTTAACTGCAGTGCACTTCCAGAATCACTTCTTGAAAGTGAACTGTTTGGACATGCGAAAGGCTCATTTACCGGTGCGATAAAGGATAAAACAGGACGTTTTGAGATAGCTGACGGCAGCACACTGTTTCTTGATGAAATCGGAGAGTTATCGCCTCTTATTCAGGTAAAACTGCTGAGGTTTCTACAGGAAAAGGAATTTGAACGTGTGGGTGAGAATATTACCCGTAAATCTGATGTCCGTATCATTACTGCAACGCACAGGGATCTCAGAAAGATGGTTGCTGATGGCGTTTTCAGGGAAGACCTGTATTACCGGTTAAAAGTATTTCCCCTGCATATTCCCCCTCTTCGCGAACGTAAAGAGGATATCGGTGCGCTGATTGATCATTTTATTGCAAAATTCAATCAGGAAACCGGAAAAACTATAAAAGGACTCACTCATGACAGTGCTATCACCATGATGGATTACTGCTGGCCGGGAAATATCCGGGAGCTTGAGAATGCCATCGAACATGCATTTGTCACCTGCAAGGATGACCTTATCGACCTGTTCGATCTTCCGCTTGAAATCCGTAAAGTTGAATTACGTAAAGGAATCTGCTCAACAGGTCAGGAGGCCGATGTACATCCGGTTCAATACGCTGCTCAATCACCGGAAAAAGTTACATTTTCTTTCCAACGGAAATTAACCGACGAAGAATTCAACACACTCTATATTGAATGTAAGGGTAACCAGAGTGAAATCGCACGACGTCTCGGCGTTGACAGAACAACGGTGTGGAGACGTATTAACAAAATAAAAACAACGAGTAAAAAATAAGGAATGATGTCATACTCTGTCAACTTGATTACAGACATTCGATTTTGTGTAACAATTCATTAAAATTTCCAATTGAATGCTCATAATCGTACCCGGTTTGAGATTTATTATTTCCGATATACCATATTCCATGCATTACTTAATTGGCAACATACATACTATTGAGTAATCCGTTTCTTCGTAACACACCATTTTCATACTCAAGAAACGCCAGCATTCCGATAGTTTCATGATAATAAAGCCAGGTTGTTCGAATGCCGTTTTCTACTTTATAAAGATAACAATTATCTTTAAATGCTAACGGTGATACTGACTGTTCACTATTTACATAATAATATGTTGCTGATGTTGACATAACCTGAATCTGTTGCGTATCATTTTCGTTTTCAAGTGTAACAGTCCATTTGTCACCGCTATCAGCGGGGTGTTTTAGCCATAGTACCGGTTCCTTGAATAACATTCGCTGCTTATTGGTATATTTTCCATAAATGAATGTGCCTCGTGTTGTATTTCCAGTTGTCCTGTTCATTATTAGAAGACCAGTATCCTGTGCATCATATTTATACTCAAAATAATAGGGACCCATAGTATCGCGCATAAAGGCGTCACACAACAGTAACGTATCACCTACCCGTCGATAAACTCTACCAATAGACAATTTCAACTTATATTGATCACCCGACCGGTTTCCTGTTGAATCAAATGATGTATGAGTATACACCCAGTGATTATCAGATGCGAGAGGGACAATGCCGTTGGTTTTTGGAAACGGAATATCCAGACTTCCAGGTGCCATGTTTGATACATTGCTGCAACCATATAGTATTATGACACTTAGAATCAGTCCAATTTCAATTGTCAATCTCATTGTATTTCACTTTTTATGGTTTAATTGAAAGTATCAGAGATCCGCTAAATCCTCTGAAATCGTACCTGAATGGTGACCTGCCGTTATTATATCCTACATTGTAAAGGTGTGATGGTTGTGCCTGAATACGGTATCCGGCAGCTACTCCTATATTCAGAAACCCAAACACCCTGCGTTCGTAACCTGCATATACTACCGGCAATACTACAAACCCGTTATTTATCATACTACCATACGAAGAGACAAAATAAAGAGGATCATCAAACGATGTTTTTACAGAATGCTTAACATAATTCAATTGAAATCCGAACTCCCCATACAATCCGTCAAGTATTGTCCGTGCAGTATACCTGCAGACCAGTTCACTGAAAATAATTCTTAGATTTGTATTGGAAGCCAGTTTAAAGTTCCTTTGTGAGGAATCTATACCGTTTGAACCTGCCCCTGAAAAAATCCGATTTTCTTTTATATCAATCATTTTCAATCCGGTTCGCAGGGAATACTTACGCCCCGGGAAAAAATGAGCATGTAACGCCGGTACATATTGTACTGATGGCAGTGTAAATGATGGTCTCATGCCAAATAGTTCAAATGATGAAAAGTCATTTTTCAATTTATCAGCGATTTCATCAAAACTGAGAAGCATAAAACCATTATCAATTTGAAAATGCACGACACCATTTACCCCTGTATTTCCTTTGGCAAATGACTGAACTGATCGTACACTTCTAAAGTCGTTTTTTTCAACCGTTGTAATCGTTGTGTCTACAACAGCATTTAGAAGATAATTTTTATTCTCATACGTATTGTAAACCTTATATCGCCCTTTACGAAGTGCAATTATTACCTTTTTGCCGGGATCTTTTACAAAATCAGCAACGATTGTACTATTCATATCAGCAATAGTCACTTTTCCGTTTATTTCTGAATCAATAACAAGACCTGTCTGTTTTGAATTTAAATCGGCAAGTACAATATCACTTTCACCCTGTAAACGAAACTGATACCCGGGATGCTGTACCCCACCCCATGATGCAGCAGTACTTGAAACAGTATGATTGTAGGTATACTGGTACGCTTCAGCAAGAGTCACACGTCCGTCAGCAGACAAATCCGCACTTCCGCGCAACGCATTGACAAGGTGGAAGGTAAAAATTGATGATCCGAACAGGTCAGACTCCTGAGCATTTTCGGTTGACGAACTTGAGCTGAGAATCACCTGCCCTTCAATCCGTTCGTTATTATCAACAAGAAACGGCTCTGCAAGCTGTCCACCCTTTAACCGTGTAAAGCTTCCGCTCTGACAAGCATCAAAAATACCTATTCTGATATTTGCATCCATTGATGTAAAGCGTTCCCTGAATCGCTGAAGCGGAAATTCCGATTTGCCCAGCTTCAGTGATTGAGCGTCTGCATGGCCTGAGTAATAGAAGAGAAACAGATCATTTGAGTCTGCTTGTAATTTTGACTGTATACTATCAATCCCGTTTTCAATTTCCCGCTGTGTTTTATTATACAATACCAGAATGTTTTCACTGCTGAAACTGCAATGATCGATAAGTATCAATTTTACCGATTCAAGATCTTTCCTGACATACTTTAATGCAGTAAACCCGGGACCGCCATTACTGTTACCAGCCAGTACAGCATAACGTGCAGCATGAGCAGATACTGTAAGAATTATTATGATTACAAGTGTCCTTAGAATCATTGAGGTCTCTGACGTTTCTCGATTAAGAAACTTTCGATGGAATAGCCGCTAAGCGTTTTGCTCATACGTCCAAAACTTCCGGTTCGATTATAGGCCGCTTTTATTCCTGAAATTACATCATTCACCATAAATCTGCTATCCGAAAACACTGCCATATATACTTCCATACCGATATAATTGTCAAGTTCAATACTACTTGACAAAGGTACACCTGATCCTTTTTTTAATAACATCGCAACAGAATCACCTGACGGAAAATAAACGAAAGTCTTCCCGGTCTCATCCATACTCATCAGCATAAAATATTTCTCACCCGAACTGCTGTACGAAAACTGAATGCGTTCACCCGGATAATACACTGTTGATGTCCGCTTTTCTACAGTGTTTTTATCACTCAGCACAAACATCTCTATTTTTTCTGCTCCCTTTATCCGTTCATGAATACCATTACTCATTTGTACATACAGTACTGTGGTTACTGTTAGAAGCAGCGATGCTGCAATCGCAAAGAATCGTGTATTTATTCGCAATGACACTGTTTTTTTGTTGTCAACCTTTGGTATAGGATATTTCTCAAGGAACTGCTGCTGTTTCAGTGATAATGATTCAAAACTTGCAGAGCACTTGCTGCATTGTTCAATATGCAAAGCGATTTGTTGATGGCGTACTTCATTTATATCACCGGAAAAATATGCCAGAAGCTCCAGTTTACTTACACATTGCTCACTCATACCAATCCCAATCGTTTCTTTATTGACGGTAGATAATCTTTGAATTTTTTAAGGTTACGCCGTATTGTAGCAGGCGATTGACCTGTTATTTTCTGAATATCCTTTTGTTCAAGCTGCTCTACATAGGTATACAACACAGCATCCCTGACATTTCTGTTAAAATTCTTAAACAGTAAATGTATCAATTGACGTGCGTTAATTTTTTCATCGATTCTGTCACTTATCCCGATCTCATCACTGCATTCGGCACCGATAAATTTTCTGTTATCCCGCACCATATTGAAACAACAGTTACGGGCAGTTACAAATATCCAGGGTACAATCTGCTCCCTATCTTTAAGAGTGTCATACTTTTCCAATAGCCGCATAAAGACAATCTGCGTTGCATCATGTGCATCATGTTCACACCGTACTATATTGTAACAGCGTTCAAAAATTATATATCCGTATTTTTTGTATAATTCTTCAACCATACGATTCTATTATTACCATGAAATTATCTTTTATTCATACAGGCTTCATCATTGTCACGATCGGATCAACCTGATTGAGTGAATACCCAAACTGTTCTGATGCCGCGCGGCATCCGCCACCGCATGTATCCCATCGTGTACAGTTACTGCAATAATCAGGACGCTGACGCCACTGTTCAATATACTTTGAATTTACTATACTGTCGATAGAAGATTCCCAGATAGATCCCACCGTTACCGGGGAATGATTACACATCCGGATATCTCCAAACGAATTGACAGTTACAGGCCTCCGATTGACATCAATAGAACACCTTGAAATATACATGCCAGGATAGTCTTCTGGACGTAGTATGCATTCAGGAAGACAGACATTTGCGGAAATGTGCAATGACTTTTTTTGCATATACTCGTGCGCGACAGTAAATGCCTCCTTTAATTGTTCAATTGATGGCATCAGGTGGTTAACATTTGCTATTCCACGACCACCAGGATTAAACCTTGCGAGCATAACACGATACAATACCACCCGGTGAACATTTACAACCCGACATAATTGTGGATAATGATAGCAGCAGTGCACCTACGGCAAGTTTTTTCTTTACAAAAAAGGGATTTCTGCCGGTAAGTACCACTAACGCTGAGACAACAATAAAAACAGTTACTACGCCACATATCAGGATTCCGGTAACAATTTTCCGTTCAAGTTCCATATGCAGATCCTCTCGCGATGAATAATTCAAAAACTGTGATGACCTGTACTCACCATCATAGTAAACCCGCACTAATTGCATAGCGCTCATTTTTTTATGCGAACGTAGTAATTATTGGAACATTTGTAAGTATGCTACTATTTGACGATATAGAGTTACCTGTTAGTTACTACTTTGATACAAAGAAGCGGCCCTGAACACGTTGGTTTGCGTCCATAAGAGCATGAATGTGTGAGATCGTTTTTGACTTTTCAGCACTCCAGAGCGGTGCAATCAGTCCATGTTCGATAGTTGAATCGGCGACGATACGATGAATGAGCTGATCGGGACGAAGCAATTCCAGAAAGCGGCAGAGCAGATCAGTGTATTTATCAAGGTCAAGCGGTAGAATTTTTCTATCGTTGTAAAGTTTTTCAAATGCAGTCCCTTGTATGATCATCACCTGATGAATCTTGACACCACTCACCGGAAGTCCCGCAAGAAACCGTGCAGTGTCCATCATCATTTGATCCGATTCACCCGGAAACCCGAGCATCACATGGGCAACGGTTTCAATTGAATATGCGGCAAGTTTTTCCACTATCGATGCAAACTCATTTACTGTATGGCCCCGATTAATCGCGATAAGCGTCGTATCATGTGCACTCTGTAATCCAAGTTCCACTGAAAGATAGGTTCGTTTTGAAAGGTCTGCCAGATATTCAACGGTATCTCTGTCAAAGCAATCCGGCCGGGTTCCAATCGCAATACCCACTACGTTTTCAACATCCAATAGCGGTTCGTAAACCTCTCTGAGACGCTCCACCGGACCGTAGGTATTTGAAAATGGCTGCAAATAGGGAATAAAAGCGTGGTATTTATGCTTTACTTTATCAATAATACCAAGAAGCTGCGCTTTGGGATTCTCTTCCCGTAACGCAGCAGGACTAAACGAGCGGTTGTCACAGAACAAACACCCCTCACTGCTTTTTGTACCATCACGGTTAGGACAGGAGAAACCGCCGCTTAATGGAATTTTTAAGACGGCGGTACCGAACTTTTTTTTAAGGTATTGACGATATGAGTTATAATGATACACTGGATGAATTACCGTACATGTGTGCACATTGTAAAGTAACAATGTGCACTGATCAGATTATTTGTCAGCAGCTTTTCTTTTTGCTTCACCACGTAGATCAAGCTTTGGAGTCGAACCAGTATCTGCACTGATCGATTCAAGATCACCAAGGATATTAACCGGCTTTGCGTCAATACGTTTACCCTCATTTACGCTGCTTTTACGAAGTTCACTTTTCAAATCAGAAATATTCTCTTTTGACTCAAGTTTTTCCATAGCAATAGCGGACTGACCGGTACTGCTTCCCGTTTCAAGACGGTTAATCTCTGCCTGAAATCTATCTTTCCGTAAATGATCATCTGTTTTAAGCTGTGCGCTTTTCAAAAGTTCGATGGCATCAACTTTCTCACCTTTTTCCAACAGGGCATTTTTGTAGTTCTCATAAAAACCCATGTTCTCAGGCGTCAACGTCACTGCAAGCTTATACTCAGCCAGTGCTTTATCGAGATTATTCTGACGTTTCCAGTAAATATTTGCGAGTTCAAAATGCGCTTCACCATTATTTGGATATGCTTCCGCAACTCTATTAAGACACTTGATTGCTTCATCGTATTGTTTCTCAGCCAGATAACACTTCGACAAATTGACAAGAGCCTCCTCATGTGAAGGATCTATTGCAAGTACCTTCTCGTATTGCTCCTTGGCCTGTTTTGGGCGATTAGCATTTGCATACATTGATGCCAGATTGATTCTTGCAGGAATATTTTCAGAGTCGTATGTAACCGCCTGAGTCAACGCATACAAGGCTTCTTCATTCTTTCCAAGATTACTGTATGCAAATGCCATGTTCGACCAGATCTGTGAATTTTTGGGCTGATAGGCAAGCGCTTTTTTAAACTCCTCTATAGCATTACCACTTCTTCCCCACTGAAGGTACGCGAATGCAAGATTGAACTGTCCCTCAAAATGATCCGGTTCTCTTGCCACGACCTTACGAAACGCTGTAATTGCCTGACTGTACGCACCGCGTTCAAGCAACGTAACGCCATTGGACATAAGTGTTTCAATTGTTTGAGATGACACCTGAACGGTTATCAAACAAACCACAAAAAGCAGTACCTTTAAAAACCTGGCTGCCATAATCTTACCCCTTTCACCCTGATCGTTGGTGAATATGTTATGTACCGGTAAAATCCGGAAAAATCCATACGTTTTTACAGTAACAATTCGTATCAATTCAAAAAACAGTGATATATACAGTGATATATATATGGAATATAACAAACAACACAAAAATTAACACAAGTTTTTATAAAAATACATTGCACACAACCGGGAGTGCTGGTATAAACTATATTAAATAGTTTTTCCGGCGATTTTATCTTGTCCGATTTCTTATTTTTTGAAACAACTATAAAATCCTGGAGTTATCATTATTTTTTGTTTTTTAACCGGTTATAAACAGATTAGATTGTTATCGTCTGTTAATGCATATGAACTTAATTCAAACACCTTTATAATCAATCAGGAATCAGCAGATGAATCAGGAATCAATGAAAGAGTATCTCAATCCGCTTCTCGAACGCTATGCATCAAAGGAGATGTCGTACATTTTCTCTCCACAGTGCAAATTCTCAACCTGGCGAAAACTCTGGATCACACTCGCAGAATGCGAAAAAGAACTTGGTCTTTCGATCAGTGATGAACAGATCAATGAGATGAAAGCTAATATTGAAAATATCGACTTTGAACTCGCAAAAAAATTTGAGGCAAAAGTCCGTCATGATGTCATGGCGCATGTTCATACGTTTGGTGAGGTTTGTCCCAGGGCTCGTCCGATAATTCATCTTGGCGCAACCAGTGCCTACGTTGGTGATAATACGGATCTCATCCAGATGCGTGATGGTTTGAAGTTGCTGCTTGGAAGACTTGCCGGACTTATTGAACTGCTCCGCGGCTTTGCCCTGAACCATGCAGATCTTGCCACGCTTGGCTTTACACATTTTCAACCGGCTCAGCTGACCACGGTTGGAAAACGTGCATGCCTCTGGATGTATGACCTTGTAATGGATTTCAATGATATCCTGTACTTTATTGAAAACATGCCATTTCGTGGTGTCAAGGGAACCACCGGTACACAGGCAAGCTTTCTTACGCTTTTTGATGGCGACCACGACAAGGTGCGTCAGCTTGACATAAACGTTACAAACCGGATGGGATTCAGTAAAGCACTCCCCGTTACCGGTCAAACCTATACCCGCAAGATTGACTATCAGGTTGCGTCGCTTTTAAGCGGCCTTGCGCAGTCACTTCACAAGATGGCAAACGATATCAGATTGCTGCAGCATTTGAAAGAAGTGGAGGAACCGTTTGAAAAGAGTCAGATCGGTTCATCCGCAATGGCCTATAAGCGCAATCCGATGCGTAGTGAACGGATGACGTCGCTTTGTCGATACATCATCTCACTCTGTCAATCACCAGCAATGACCGCCGCAGAGCAGTGGTTTGAAAGAACACTTGATGACAGCGCGAACAAGCGGCTCTCGATTCCGGAGATGTTTCTAAGTGCTGATGCAAGTTTACTTATTGCAATCAATATTGCTGATGGTCTTGTTGTTTATCCGAAAGTAATCGAGCGTCATATCAATGATGAGCTTCCGTTTATGGCAACAGAAAACATCATTATGGCATGTGTGAAAAAAGGTGGAGATCGTCAGGAACTTCATGAAAAGATACGGGTCCACTCGATGGATGCCGCTCGCCAGGTTAAAATGGAAGGTAATAAAAACGATCTGATCGAGCGCATTTCAAATGATGCATCATTTGGTCTTACCAGAGAGGAACTTGCAAAGCTTCTTGATGTGTCAACTTTTGTAGGACGTGCTCCGGAGCAGGTGCATGATTTCATACGGGAGTGTATTGATCCGCTCCTTGAAAAAACAGAATCAACCGGTAAACTTAAAGATGCAGTACTTACTGTCTGAGGAATCGTGATTGTAGATTATCATATTCATTCCCCCTATTGCGGCCATGCACATGGGCAGATTATCCAGTATATCCAGGCTGCTATACAAAAGGGTATACATGAGATCTGCTTTACTGACCATTTAGGCCGCTATTATTTATCAAAAGTCCAGAAACGACGGTTATGGGACTGGGGAATGAATGAGCGGAACCTTCCCCGATACCTTCTGGAGATTGCAGATCTCAGGGATGTTTTTAGCAATCAGATCAGTATTAAATCAGGGCTCGAAATTGACTTTATTGAAGGTGCCGATGAGCTTCTGAAAAGTGCCCTCGGCGATTATGTCTTTGATTTTAAAATAGGTTCGGTTCATTGCCTGCCAAGAATCAGCTGGAAACACCTTTCCGAGATTCAGGAGACTCCGACTGATCGCATTTATAACGAATACTTTCGTCTGGTCAATGCCGCATTTAAAAGTAACCTTTTTCAGTCAATAGCGCACATTGACTTTATATGGCGTTATTTTCAGATGCCATCCGGTGGCTGTTCTGCTGTCCGGCAACTGCTTGACAGCGCAATACAATCTGCTATTGATAATGATTGCTGCATCGAAATTAACGCAAACGGGTTTATGTGGTCGCAGGCCAATACGGTTGACAAAGATGATCTTTTCTGCTATATGCTGAAAAGAATCGGAGACCTTGGTGCAAACACCACGATTGGCTCTGATGCCCATGAGCCCTTTCTTGTCGGTAAATCATATCAGACACTGATTCCGGTACTCAGGGAATTCAATATTACGTCAACGTGTATTTTTACTGACAGTGTACGGCATGTTGTACCATTGGGGTAGTTTTTCGTTCTGCGTTCTGCAAAGAGTTATGAAGTGGGAAGTGGGAAGTGGGAAGTGGGAAGTGGGAAGTGAGAAGTGAGAAGTGAGAAGTGGAGAGCGGATAATTACCCGCCTGTGCATCCCCCCCAAAAAACCTACTGTTTAATATGCGATTCCGTATGTATTTGCAAACCAAGTTTTTTCATCATATCGTACAGTGTCGGGCGGCTTATTTCTGCGGCACGGGCAGCGTCAGAGATATTATAATCAAATCTTTTAAGGAGGTTTGTGAGATACTCTTTTTCAAATGCATTACGGGCGTCCTTAAAGTTCATATTACTGAATGATGATACTGATGCAAGCTGAAGATCATCCGGTTCAATGGTTTGATTTTGACAAATAATACTTGCACGACTCAGTTTGTTTTCAAGCTCCCGTACATTTCCGGGCCAGGAGTAATTTAACAGGGCACTTTCTGCCCGTGGACTCAGTTGCAGCCTGGCAGATCCGAATTTTTCGCGATTCTTTGCAACAAGCGCCCGCGCGATAATAAGAATATCCTCCCCCCGCTGACGAAGTGGTGGAAGATCAATCTGGAATTCACTCAGACGGTAATAGAGATCACTTCGCATCTCGGAATCCCCGCTATCCAGGTTTTTTCTGTTTGTCGCGGCAATGACACGCACATTTACTTTACGCAACACCGTATCCCCTACCCGCTGAACATTCTGATCCTCAAGAAACCGCAGTAGTTTTACCTGAAGATTTTTCGGCATCTCTCCAATTTCATCAAGCAGCAAAGTTCCACCGTTTGCAGACTCAATAAGCCCTTCCTTGTCAGAATTTGCTCCTGTAAATGCACCCTTGACATACCCAAAGAGTTCCGACTCAATAAGATTTTCGGGTATGGCACCGCAGTTGATAGGAACAAAATTTTTCATTTTCCGGGCACTGTGATAATGAATCGCACGCGCACAGAGTTCTTTTCCGGTACCACTCTCACCACAGATAAGTACGTTCATATCGGTTTGCGACAATTTCCTTATTATTTCAAAGACCTGTTTCATTGCAGCGCTTTCGCCGATCATTGACAACGTTGCATCAGACTGTACCACGCCTGCTGTATCAGTGCTGTCCGGCAGTTGTTTCTCCAGCTCGCTTCGTTTTAATGCCCGCTTAATCACTATTTTCAACTGATCGATATCAACCGGCTTATTAAAAAAATCGAACGCACCTTTTCGTACTGACTCCGGACCTACCGTTGATGACGTATTTGCGGTAATGACGATAATTTTCGCATTCCGGTCAATGGTCAGTAGTGTATCAATTATTTCAAGACCCTTCAGCGGCTCATTGTCGAGGCCCATATCAAGGCACACAAGGTCTGGTTTCTTCATTTTAAACAGGTTGACACAGTCATCAGCAGTATCCGCTTCGATAACATTGTACTCGGAAACCAATGCCCATTTCATGTTTTCACGTAACGCCTGATTATCCTCAGCTATTAATAGTAATGACATGTAGCAATTCCATCTGTTATGTTAAAGTAAAATGCAGAATGCAGTCCCTTCACCAGCTTTGGAGCTGCAGAGTAATACACCATTCATTTTTTCAATATATGTTTTGCACTGATATAACCCAATACCAATTCCCTTGTCTTTTGTCGTCTCAAACGGTTTGAACAGTTTGTATTCAACAAAATCGCTATCCATGCCGCACCCGTTGTCTTCAATACAGATAACCGCGGTCCGTTTTCCTACTTGTGAATCTGAAAGGTTGAAACGTTTCAGGGTTTCAATCGCTTTACTGCCTGCTTTACCGCAATACACACGCAGGGTGCCTTTTCCCTCCATTGCTTCGATCGCATTTTTTACTATATTGATCACAACATGCTCCAGTGCCGTACTATCAATTGACGCATTACAACTCTCTTTATTGAGCCAATCAACAGTTACGTCATCATGTTCTGTCACCAGCGGGCTTGTAAGTACCTTCCCGATTATCGGCAGAACCGGTTCATCGGTAATAGAAAAAACAAGTCCCTTACGGCTTTTTGAAAGTGTGTCGGTGAGTTCGGTAAGATTTTCTGCACAGGTACGTATTGACCGGATAAGACTTTTCTGAAACTCCGGATTTTCGATATAAGTATCTGCATTTTTTGCAATCAGGGATAATGTAGCTATCTGATTTTTCAGATCATGAACAACAAATGATACGATCTGATTAAACGATTGAAACTGTCCGCTTTCAACCTCTTTCTGTTTAAGAAAGTTTTTATGATACAAAGAACCGATTGCCTGTGCAAAAACATGTATCAACGTATCATCCTCAATGTCAAGCATTCGTGATTTTATCACAATTAGCAGAATACCATTGATACTACCGTTATGCATGATAGGAAAAACATTTGTCGGTGACAGCGACAGTACTCTTTTATCAAGCGATATCTGTACTGCACGTTCCCGTTCTGTAACATCAGGATGATTGAGTACAAGGGGTGCAGTATTTTTCTCAAATGCCAGCACCACCGGATCATTGGCAGGAATGGTGATACTATCCATCGTACCGAATTCAGGATTCCGTTTCAGGGTAAAACTGTTCGAATTGGGATCTTTCAGAAACACGAATGCATCGGTGGCAGTTACCGCATATTTGATATTTTCAACCAGGTTTATTACCGCATTATCAAGCGTTGCACTATCGAGATACGCCTGATTCAACCGGAAAAACTGATCCCGGTAATCATACTTGTTTGAATAAAACTGACTATTTACAAACCGGATAATTCTTCTTCGCATATTACCACTTGACACAAGAAGAAAGAGCAGAAACGCAACTGTAAATACCAGTAGCGTCGATTCAAACCATTCAAAATCGATATTCAGGATTTTAAACAAATACAGTGTTGTCCCGAGTCCAAGAAATGCCGCCCCGCAAAGAAAGAGCGAGAATGATGAATATACGGTATTTCTCGGAATGGTCACCTTTTCATTCCCAATACGGTATCTGAAAAATCCAATTAACAATACAGGAAATGTAATACCCTGAACAACCAAGTTCACCTGAAGTATCATCGAATTGATTGAATGATAAATATAGGTCGTTGTATAAAAGAAAATATTGCATACTACCAGTACAATCATTGGGATAAAAAACAGCCTCGTTATCCTCCTCTGGTATTCGTGTGCATAGTGCCATGTTCTTTCAAGCGAGAACAGCGCATACGTATGAAGCGCAAGAATCAGAAATATCAGAAGATCAAACTGTACACTATTCATCAGGAGAATATCCCTACTGCTGACATTCTCTGTCGGTAAAAGAAAAACTGATACAAGCCCTGTGAACAGTATCACCAGATAGAACACATTGACATTTACAGATACTTTTTCTTTGAAAAAAAACAGACGGTTATCGGCACGCAGAAAGGTACCTGCTATATAGGTAATAAAAACAATTGCAACGACAGACAATCCAAAATACAGTTTGACAAAAATATGGGACAATTCAATTTGAAGCGTGTTATTGAAAAATCGTATCCCCAGGTAATTAGCCACCGGAAGCAGCACGCCGATACCTAAGAGCGGGATCGTTGTTTTCCGCTGGTACTTTCGAAACACCACAGTCACCGACAGCACAAGATTTAACAGAAGTGTCAGCAGCGCAAACAGTTCAGGAGTCATTAGAATAAACCTGCCTTGTAGTGAAACACCGTTACACTCCGGGAAATATCACCCTGACCATGAACCGGTTTGCACCGGATACCACATCCGGTGCCCGGCATACACTGAGTTTCTGACCTGTTGCCCATACACCCTACCCCTTAGGAAATTTAAACGTAGCTGCGCTACTGAACCGGTTAATGT
>Ga0123334_1003051_pt1 | contig 18592 bp, 14 predicted proteins | sample BiotimSIPDNA_FD_89706 | JGI IMG/M metagenome (GOLD analysis project Ga0123334, IMG submission 89706) | Anaerobic biogas reactor microbial communites from Washington, USA - Biogas_R1 time_0 SIP DNA | ecosystem: Engineered > Bioreactor > Anaerobic > Unclassified | place: Washington, USA... | reverse complement strand
CTAAAGCAAAGCTTTTCCCGGGTTGGGATGCCAGGCGATAACGCATGGAGTGAGAGTTTCTTTTCTAAAAGGTGTGGTTCGGAATTAGTATCCGAAGAAATAAAATGCCCGAATTGTGGCTGGTTAAAAGAAAATGAACTAAAGGGAATAAGTATGTAAATTCCCCTCCAAAGTGGCGCTAAGCCCATTAAATACAATGACAGCCTATTTATCTAAGGCTTAAGGCTGCTTGAAAATAAAATAGGTAGGTGTTTTTATTTTGAAAAAAATGATTATATGGATTTCGATTTGCTTAATGATATGTTTTTCAAACATTGTTTTTTCCCAGAATTTCGCCGAAAGCTTGAGAGAAGTTGATGGTTTAGTAAAAAACAGACAATATGATTCGGCATTTATATTGTTAAATGAAATAGATCCGGATAATAATAACCCAGAAATTGTTTTAAAGAAAATAGATATACTTTTAAATTATTATGTTGCAACTACTATGCACCAAAATTTTGGATTAATAGATTTAAAAGAAGGAGATATTTTATCACAACTCCAAAGGGAACCAGATGATTATACCAATTATGAATTTGAGATAGATTCAATTTTGGAAGACTTAATTAAGATTCATCCGACAAATTGGGAGTTATATAAAGCGTTAGGTAAATATTATTTTGAGGTATCTTTAATTTATGATGATAATTGGATTAAACCCAAAGAAGAATTAATAGAATTAGCAGAACATTATTGTGATAAGGCAGAACAAAACAACGTTTTTGATGAAAAATCCTTAAATGTATTAGGAAATATTCAACTTCAAATGAAGAATAACCCGGAAAAAGCAATAATATATTACCTCAAGTCCATAAAGATTAATCGAAATAATCCGGATATAAATTATTATTTAGCCTGTTCCTACCTGCAATTGGGTTTTAATGATGAAGGGATAAAGTACGCTGATGCTTCTTTACGAATTTATGCTGAAAATGCTAATAAATTTGGGCAAGTATTTTTAAACGCTAACGCTAATGATAATGATACCCTAAACGTATCAAAGTATTTCGAAGTACTTAAAGAGCTTAGTCCCTATAATTATCTTAGAAATTTAGCTGGATTGTTAAATCTATATACTAAAATGATTGACTTAAAGTCAGCGGCAATTGCAGCTGATGCATTATTTTCAATAGATTTATCTTTACATTCTCTCAATTTGATTTGGAATAGCTATGTAAATAATGGTTTTGATAGTGAATTACTGAAATTTTATGAACGAATGGAGACAAAGTACGCTTCACATTATGAGGCACTTGGAAACACTTTACTTTCAAAAGCTTTTTACTATAAAAGTACTAGAGGATGGAAACAAGCAAAAGATTGCTTTGAAAAAGCAAAACGATGTTTTGAAGAATGTTTTGAACGTGACCCTAAAAAATATCAATTTTATATAAATACAATAGAATCAGCCGTGTTTGAAATTGAATACATTCAATTTGAAGAAGATGAAGCTGCTAAAATAAAATAGTATTACATTAAATTTCAATTAGAAGTAGTTATAGATTTGAAAGATTCTGTAAAATCTTATTGATAATACTGTTCGGTACTATCGAAGCTATTTTTAAGTTTGATATTCTCATCTAACATAAACGGATAGTTAACGGAATTAATGTTAAAACTAAACAAGGACTAAGAGTTGGAGAGAGTAACAATTATCGATCACATTTATTTGCTGAAGTTATAAAGGATTATCATGTTTTAAATTGACAATAAATAACTATCTTAAAATCGGAGGCGTCCATGAATAGATTGACCGATTTCCAAAGACGGATGATTGTTTTAGGAATAGGATTGTTAATAATACTGTTCGGAACTATCCAAGCTATTTTTAAGTTTGATATTTTCATCAAACATAAACGGATAGTTGATGATGTTACATTTATTTTAATGGTATTTGGGGCGGTAGTGCTGTATAGTAACAGAAAGTCCAGGCCGGAACCGGAAGCGCCAAATGAAGCCGTAGAGCCGGAGAATAAAGAAGAATCGACCGACGGTCAGACGAAGGATCTCTAAACAAATAACTTAATGGAAGTTTCCGAAGGGTAACAATTAGTCTCTGCGGAGTTAAAATCACTCTCTGATGAAGTCCTCCGATTATCCGCTGGTTTATCCCCTTAATGAACGAGTTAGGGGCTGTCGCTAAATGCAAAATTTTGCGACAGCCCCTAACATTACTTACCTTTAATCCTTATTGATAATTATCATAAATAGCGCCTAAAATAGCTTCCACTTCTTCTTTAGTTACTTCTCTAGGCACAAAATTATAACAGGCATCTTGGAAGATCATTGGGGTAATGGCGATGAAATCATTTCTAGAGATTCCCAAAGCCTTAACGGATTTAATATTTATCTTTTTAAGGAAATCCCGGATGGCTTCGGCTACCATTGTCCCAATTTCTTTAGCGCTTTCCCGCCCGCTGAAGCTAATACCCATGGCTTCCCCGACGATTTTAACTTTTTCTCCATCTACAGTTGCGGCATACTTCATTACTTCCGGTAGGGCTAAGGCGCAGAACACACCATGGGTGACGTGAAATTTAGCGCCGGCCGAATGGGCGATGGCGTGGCCCAAGTGAACTAAGGCATCATTGAAAGCTATTCCCGCAAAATTGCTGGCTACTAAAAGATCACCACGGGCTTTAATATTTGTTCCATCGTCCATAGCCAGGGGAAGGTTGGCAACTACTTTTTTAATAGCCTCTACCGATAATGCTTCCGATTTGGGGTTTGGCACTTTAGCCGTAATAGCTTCCGCTGCATGGGCAAAAGCATCCATTCCAGTAGCGGCAGTCATTTCCGGAGGAACATCCAAAGTGGCTTCCGGGTCTAAAATACCTAAAGTAGCATTAACAAGCACCGAGTTCTTTACATTATTAACGGTATCCGTGATCACACCTATGGAAGTACTTTCGCTTCCGGTCCCGGCAGTTGTTACTACCATGATCACCGGGACACCCGGAGTATAAAAAGGATTACCGAAGTATTGATTAACCTGGCCCGGATTATTGACTAAGACATTGATTCCTTTGGCGGCATCCATGGGGCTGCCTCCTCCGATAGCTACGATCCCGTCTATCTTTTCCGCTCTGGCGATTTCTCCACCTTCATTAATGATAGAATCCGTTGGATCAGGAATGACTTTGGTAAATTCAATGATTTTTAATCCGGCATCCAGTAAACTTTGTTTACCTTTAGCGTATATTTTCAGCTGGCTGACATTCGCATCAGATACCACCATAACTTTGGTGCATCCGAGCTTTTTGACCTCTTCTCCCAATACGCCAATTGTACCTACACCATAAATAATCGGACATGTTTGAGCATACCTTGCCATAAATAATCACTCCTTTTTTTATTATAATCCATAAGCGGCTATAAAACCCGATTCCAAAGCGTTTCTAATCTTGCCCACCTTTACGGCGTCTCCCAAAGGATAAACCCGTTCAAAGTGGGATTGAAGTTCTGCGGTTAATTCCATATTAGGTTCTGCTCCGACAGCAATGACAATCGCGTCAAAAGAGTATTCGCTTTTTTCTCCGCTTACAGTCGTTTCAAAGACTACAGTTTTGTTTTTAATCTCAACTAATTTATGTTTCGGATACAACTGCACGCCTAATTGCCCGATCCGGCCCATGATATCAATGAGATATTGGAAATATAAGCCCGGTCCAATATTGTCGGCCATTTCAAATAAGCTGACCTGGTTACCACCTTCGGCTAAGAAATGAGCTGTTTCGATCCCGCACATTCCCGAACCGATGACTGCCACCTTCTGGTTGGTTAGTTTTACGGTTCTATTTAAAATATCTACATAGCTTAATACCGCTGGGCCGTCTATTCCCGGGATGAAATGGGGCATAACCGCCTTGGAACCGTGGGCGATCAATATTGCATAAGGATTTAACTTTTTTAACTCTTCCAGAGTGGGTGAAGTGTTGAATTTTACCTCCACAGCTAATTCGGCGACTTGATTTTTTAAGTAGTCGATCAACCAGTTGATCTTCTCTTTTTTGGGGGGTTTATTGGCGAGCTCCAACTGACCGCCTAACTGATTGGTTTTTTCAAAAATAATAGGTTTAAACCGGCGTAACGCCAACACCCTAGCTGCTTCCAGACCGGCGGGGCCTGCTCCGATGATTGCCACTATCCGTCCCGCGCCGTTTGTTTTAAAATCAGCGTAATCTAATTCCCGTCCGCTTTGAATATTGATGGAGCATTGACAGGGGATAGGGCTCATGTCTGCGTTCATTAGCGTTTCCATACAATGGAGACAGGAGATGCATTTGCGTAAGTTACCGACTTGCCCTGCTTTGGCCTTATTGGACCATTCGGCATCGGCATAATGCTGTCTGGCAGAGCCGACAAAGTCAAGTTTTCCTTGGCCGATCGCCTGATCGGCGTATTCAGGATCCCGAAATACCGCGACTCCGATGACTGGAATTGATACCGCTTTTTTCACGGCTTCCGACAAGTGAATCTTCCAGCCCTCTTCGAAGGAGAAGGGTTCCCAGGCTACATTCATGCTTTCATAAATGCCTGAACTGACATCAATGGCATCCACGCCTAATTTTTCAAGGTGTTGCGCGATTTTCACCCCGTCTGCCAGGTGTAATCCTTTGTCCGGTTGGCCCGTGGTTTCTAAAAATTCATCCACCGACAACCTAACGATTAAGGGATAATCTTTGCCGCAGCGTTCTCTGATTCCCAGCACAATTTCTTCTAAAAACCGGAACCGGTTTTCAAAACTGCCGCCGTAACGATCTTCCCGTAAATTGGTATAAGGGCTTAAGAATTGGTTGATCAAATATCCGTGAGCACCATGGACCTCTACGCCGTCTATTCCAGCTTCTTTTACTCTTACCGCAGCTTGAATAAACTTTTCAACCATGGCCTCGACTTCTTCGGTGGTCATGGCGACTGTTGGTTGGTGAACTGCTTGGCATTCCACTGCACTAGGCGCCGGCATGGGAAGATTGCCATTGATTACGCTAATACCTTGCCTGCCGGGATGGTAAATTTGGACTACAATCTTGCTGTCGCACTTATGTATTGCTTTGGCCAAACGGTTTAAGCCGGGTATAAACTGATCTTCCGCGACGGATATTTGCTGAGTATTTCCTTTTCCCCTGGCACCATCGACAATGGCACATTCGGTGATAATAAGGCCTACACCGCCGCGAGCCCGGGCGGTATAAAAAGCAATATCCCGTTCTGAAACACTGCCGTCGGTATTAGCCAAATGATTTCCCATCGCGGTCATGACAATCCGGTTCTTAGTCCTCAGGTTTCCAATTTTTCCTTCTGAAAATAGATGCGGAAACATAGCTATCCCTCCCTTGATCTTCTGAATCGATGACAAAATACAAAACTTTATCCGTCAATTAATAATTTTATAACATTTTAGTAACATTGTAAAATATTTTTAACTGTTATAAAAAACGATATCTGTTAAATTATTTGGGACAAACAAAAATTCATACATAATTGACACTTTTCTAATTTCTATAAGGTTTGATTAGGGATTTTGCCTTCTTATGCTCCATCCTTTCCCAAAAGGAAGCCATTTAGATTACCACGAACTGATAGCCGTAAAATAATAAATAAGGAGTTTTATGGCTAATGCTAACCATTACCGGGAAACGGGTATTGATTTTTGGAATGACGGTCGTTTTTTTTGTTTTAAGCAGTATTGTCAGGGGCCAGAATTATTACGTCCAACCGGGGGATTCCCTCCATAAGATTGCGGCCCGTTACGGGACCTCTGTGGCAGCCTTGCAAGAAAACAACGGGCTTAAAACTACGCAGATCTATCCTGGACAAATACTGAGTTTAGCTAGGAGGAGAAAAGCGCCAGCCAATTCTACATATACAGTTCGTCCCGGTGATTCTTTGGTGATGATCGCCAAACGTTATCAAGTATCGATTAGCGCTTTACAAGAGACTAACAAAATATCCGCCAGTTATGTAACAACCGGTCAAACCCTGAAGATTCCTCTTTCAAAGGGCGGAGCTGCCAATCCCAGTTCGATAACCTACATAGTTAAGAACGGTGAACCTTTATACTTAATAGCCAAAAGACATAGAGTATCGGTTATAGCTTTACTCGAAACCAATCATCTCAGTAACGTTTCAGCGGTATGGCCCGGCCAGAGATTGCTGATTCCTAAATCAATACCAGACAGCGGGAACCCTGCTCCAAAATTTAATTTAAGCAAAAGTGATTTGGATCTTTTGGCCAGGTTAGTCTCTGCTGAGTCAACCGGAGAACCCTTCCAAGGCCAGGTTGCAGTGGCGGCTACTGTTTTGAACCGGCTGGAAGACTCGCGCTACCCAAATACTATTCCGGGCGTTGTTTATCAGGTTGAAAGCGGGAGATATCAATATAGCCCGGTCTTGGACGGACGGATTAACCAACCGGCCAGTCCCAGCGCTTATCAAGCCGTCGAACAAGCGATCCAGGGGACAGACCCCAGTAATGGGGCAAACGGGTTTTATAACCCGACCAAGACTACCAACCTGTGGGTTCGATCTCAGCCGGTAACCGCGACTATTGGGAACCATGTGTTTTTTAGGTATTAAGGTAGTGGATCGACAAGCATCGATAACATTTTCAAGATAGTCGTCCATCCCGGTTTTACTAACTAATATAGTAATTAACCTGATTAAAGAAACAAGAGACCCCCACAACGGTGGTGGTTTTGGGATTGTTAACAATCAAGTACCCCATGGTCAATAAAAAACTCTTTAATGCTTTGGCCTTATTCGCGGTAGTGACTGGAACCGCCCAGCTGGCTATCGGTTATCTGCCGGATTATCCGTTGGCAATGGTAGGATACTATGCAGTAGGACTGATTATCAGTAATTACCTAAACTAAAAGAGAAAAGAAATAGCCCTTTAAGCGGTTAACATACATGTTAATTGAAGAATGTATTTAAAAACTGGTTATTTTTTAAGGATGACAAATTAAAATAATTGTGGTTTGAGAAGGTTAGATTTTTTAATTCCTGCTTTATGATTTTCAAGACCTTCCCGTGAGATGATCGTGGGAAGGTCTTACATTATTTTGATTATTATAACTTAGACTCGATTTTCATCTTTTCATGCGGCCCGGCAAGCCGGGGTGGGTAACTACCTAGAAAATGGTCTTTCATTCTTACGCAGAGGAAAAACAAATATAGGCTATCGTGATTTCTTGCTAACCTTAAAGTTGATCAAACTAAAAACCAAGCATACAATTGTCAGATAACCGGCGATGATCACCATGACTTGATGCAGGTTGTGCCCTGCCAATAACAGCGAAAACAAACCGAAAAACAGGATACCGTATAAGTTATAAGCCAAAGAGATTAGCGAATGCACGGTTGAACGCCCTTCCCCGGTTATCTGTTGTTGGACGTAATCTTCTTGCAAGATACCGGCTGAAGCCAAAAACAGATAAAAAAGGCCATAAACCGGCATTAGCCAGATGCTTTTAAACCAACCGGCAATCGCCAAACAAAAACCAGCAGCCAAACTTAAGATGGTTATCTCATAAAACCCCTTTGGTATTCCTAGCAAGTTTAGCAATGACCTGATCCGGTAGGCGATTTTACTTCCCAACGCTTCCAAAAGAGAACGAACTCCTACCCAAATACCTACCAAACCTAAGCTAAGTCCATATCGATCGGCAATCAGCGGGTCAAATTCGTCTAGAATTCCCGCCATGCCGACTGCTAAGATTGACATCAGAATGACGATCAATAAAACCCGGTTCCTTAGGCAGAGCTTTACCGCATCTTTTAAGGTTGTCAATGATTGGGCTAATTGTTCCCCAGGGTTGATGTTTTGCCCTTCGGTGAAACAATTGGCTTCTTTGAAAGCGGCGGCTAATAATCCGGTAATTAACATTGAGATAACGGACGATAGCAAAACCGGTTTCATCCCCAAAGCCTGAGCCAAAAATCCGCCGCTCACTACCGATAGGGCAACTCCTAGGTTGGCAAAGAAATTTCCAGTTCCATATACCTTGTCGAAACGTCCTTCCAGCCCTTGTTCCTTTAAAGTATCGTATAACAAGGCCTCTTCCGAGCCGGAACAAAAGGACTCGCTGATTCCCCAGAGAATAAAACCGAGGGCGAATAAAGAGAAGCTATCGGCGAAATACCAGCAAGCGAAACAGCCTGCTTTAGTAAAACTCCCGATTAGTAACATCTTTTTGCGGTTCCAATGATCCGCTATAATTCCGGTGGGGATTTCCAGCACAACCACGGAGGCCGACCAGACAGCCAGCAACATTGAGATTTGTGATACAGTCAAACCCCTGGTTTCAAAAAGGAGAATATAAACAGGGTAGATCAGGACTAAATCCTTGAAAAACTTGTACCAATAGTAAAGGTTAATTATCATGTTTAGATGCCACCTTTCTAATATATTTAAAAAAAACAAACATTATTGAAAGGCGGTCCTCGGGATTTTAAGTGTTATGGTCCGCTGTCAAACCAGATCTTCCGGTTTTTCATAGTTGTCACCCCACTCTTAAATTTTAGAATTACTTTTCATTCCAAGTAAGAACCTTAAGGGACCAATATGTTTGACTATTTCATAGATGGCAAAGGCTAGTATGTTTGTAACTAAAACGATAAGCAAATATTTTAGGCCAATGTTTACCGGGAGTTTGATTACAAAATACCCAACCAAAGTATTAAGGGGTAAATGAAGGATATAGATTGGGAAAGCAGCTTGAGATAGGTATCGTAACATAGGGCCGTGAGAGGTTAGAAAACGGCGCGCCAAGCCTAATAAAGCCAGCACCCATAACCAACGGTTAGTCTGAATCATCAAGCCGAACAGGACCCAAGACAGGGACCATGGAGCTGCTTCAAAATTTAGAGTTTGCCGTAGAATTTCAAAAATAATTACTAGGCTAAGGGCTACAGGCCAGTCCCGTTCAATGGCTTGATAATATTGAACCTTGGAGCCTAATAGATAGCCCAGGAAGAAGAAGAGAAAATAGACAAGGGGATTTTTATCATCTAAAATATTTACCGCTGCGGCCAGGGCTATTGGAAATGCCAAAAGAAAAAGAGTACAACGGAGACTAAAGAACCGGGCCAACGCTTTTTGAAATACTTCAGCGGGTTTACGGCGCAATAATAAAAACAACGGTAGCCCTATTAGAGAGAAGACAAATAAGAATAGAATAAACCAAAGGTGGGCTGGGGTAAAGGTTCCATATATTCCGGTCAGGTCATTGAGGTTGAGACTAAAGAAACCTCGTAAATGTGCTAAAAACGGAATTACTTCACCCCGAGCGATACGGGTGATATAAGTCATAGGCGGAATTAATACGGCTATACCGAAAACGGTCGGGATCAATAAACGAAAGACGCGTTCTTTAAGATATTGGTTACCACTACGAAAATTCAACGCAAAACAGGTGGAAATACCGGAAACAACGAATAATATGGGCATATGAAACTGGTGGATAACACCGGCAACCTGATTAAAAAAATTACAGTTGACGGTGTCTTTGATATAAACAATTGAATGGGGGCTTAAAACGAAAATAAGTAAGGAGTGAAAGGGTATCAATAATAAGACCGCTAATACGCGGAGCCAGTCGATGTCATAACGCCGGGGATTGATTGTCATTGGATAAGGATACCTCCATCTTAAATTCAAACACTCTGTTAGATCATATAATAAAGCTTGTTATAAAACAATCATAAAAAGTGTAAAATACCTCGATTTATAAAACTGAAGTCTGGGAAGGATTTTAAGAAAGGTTTAAGAATTCAGAATATAAAGTTCAGCAATTAATTGAAAATGCAATTAAGTTACTTTAAGGTCTCTAGTTTCCTAACGAAAAGGAGGCGTTCATGAAATCAAAATGGTATTTCGGACTGTTGTGGCTCTTAATCTTTCCCACGATTGCCGTTACCGCGGTTCCTAAGGTAACAATCATATTTTCGACACCCTCAGAAGACGCTTTGGGGGCGATCAGATTATTGGTCAATGAGTTTAACTCCAAACAATCGAAGGTCACTGTCAAGCATAAGTTGTTAGCTACGGGTTCGGATGATTGTCACAACTTTTATTTGCGCTCTTTTATGTCCTGTTCCAATAGCTTTGATGTTCTTTCCGGAGATATTATCTGGACTCCGGAGTTCGCTTCTTGTGGCTGGATTGAACCCTTGGACCGGCTTTTTAGTAAAACAGAACAACGAAAGTTTTTACCAGGCGCTATTGAGAGTTGTACATATAATCAAAAAATATGGGCGGTTCCCTGGTATACTGATTTCGGGGTTTTATTTTATCGGAAGGATCTAGTGCCAAATCCCCCCAAGACTTGGGCCGAGCTGATTCGTTTGGCCCACGAAAATCAAAAAAGCGGCCAGGTAAAATATGGCTATACTTTTCAAGGCAATCAGTACGAAGGTTTGGTCTGTAACACGCTGGAATTTATCTTTAACAACGGAGGCCAAATATTAGACGGTAAACGAGTGGTGCTTAACTCTCCCGAGACTGTGGAAGGGCTGGGCATTTTGATGGATATCATTAAAATTTGCCCGAAAGATGTGGTCGATTTTCAAGAAGAGGACTCCCGATTAGCTTTTCAGGATGGGGAGATCCTTTTTTTACGTAATTGGCCATATAACTGGAACTTATTGAATCAAGAAAATTCTCCGGTGAAAGGCCGGATTGGAGTTGCCCCTTTACCGATCGGGCCTCGGGGTACATCCAGCAGTGGGTGCCTGGGAGGATGGAATATGATGATTAATCATTTTTCTCGAAACAAGGAAGCAGCCTGGCAGTTCATTGAATTTATGACTGGCCTGGAAGGGCAGAAAGTGAATTCGATTATTGGCGGCCGTCTGCCGACCCGAATGGCGGTTTACCGGGAACCGGAAGTTTCAAAGGTGAACCCCTATTATTCGGGATTTTTGGATGTATATTACCGTTCCAAACCGCGTCCGGTTTCACCGTTCTATCCCGCAATTTCAGAGCTGATGCAGGTTAATTTTTATCAAGCCATCACCGGTAAGCTGGAGGCTGAAACGGCCATTGAGAATATTGAGACCGGAATGAAAAAGATTTTGTCAAAATGATGGAAAGAGTTATAGACATGGCATGGGAGAAAGATGGAGTTAATACCGAAGTTTAGGTCTGGCAGTAATCACAAACTGAAACTCTTAAAAGAAAGCCTAAATCAACTTAGTTTTAAGGCTCTTTTGGCATGTTTTTTTGCGGTTATTTCTATTTTTGCAATTATAATTTTCTCCGTAATCTCCTATGTTCAAGCCATTGACTTCCTTCAAAAAGATTTTGTTAACAGTTCGGCGGCTATTTTTAAAAATATTAGAAACGACTTGGTTTCCAAACTTAATAACATTGAAAATACCCTTAAGTTTATCGCTAGCGATCAGAGGATCCAAAATCTCAACCGGAATGGAACAGGTATTACCAATCGTCAATTGGCGGAGTTTTTTGCGGATTGTATTGATTTAAACAATTATACTACCCGCAATGAGTCCCATTTCCTCAAGAATTTAGTTGATGAGCTGATTTTCTATAGTAAAAAAAGAGTCGTTCTGACGAGGAGAAATCATTTTTCGGTTTACGGTATTGAAAGATATTTGGACCCTGATTTGCTTTCCCGAGCGAAAGCTGCCCAAGGTAGGGTAATCTGGTCCGGTGTTTTCTTTAATGAATTGGGATCACAGTTAATGATGAATTTGGACGAGGTGGTTCGGAGGGAAGAATTAAATCAATTTGCCGTAATTAAACAGGTTACCGATGAACAGTATAAAAATGAAATTGGTTATCTGATTGCCAGCATTAATCTGGCCGGTCTTTCGGACTTGGTGGAAGACGTACAATTGGGCGATACCGGGAGAGTCTATATTATTAATCAAGACTTGAAAGTATTGGCCGGGTGGAATAAGGAATTGCTAATGAGTTCCTTGCCTCTGGACCAAAAGAGTCAAGGGCTGCTATTGAGAGAATCCAAGGAAGGCAATTTGCAGGGTAGTTTCAAAGGAGTCAAAAGTTACATTCATTTTGAGGAGATCGGAGTTAATGGTTGGAAGTTAATCGGGATTATCAATAACCGGGAATTTCAAACCAAAGCTAAGCTGATTCGAGACCGGATCTTCATTGACGGCCTGGTGATTATCGCGATCTTAATATTAGCCACTATTATCGTTACCAACCGTATAACCAAGCCGCTTCGGAACATCTGCTCATTTTTAGGTAAGGTTGAGGCCGGAGATTTGACGATTCGGACTAATGAAAGCGGCAGCGCGGAAATACAAAATCTTGCCGCGCAAATCAACCGGATGATTGAGCAGATCAATCTCTTGATGAAGCAGATCTATGAGGAACAGCGTTTCAAAAGGAAAGTAGCGTTAAAGGCGTTACACGATCAGATTAACCCGCATTTTCTCTATAATACTTTGGAATCTATCTCCTGGATGATCGAAACTGGAAAACGGAAGGTTGCCGTAACGTTGGTCGAATCACTTTCCAGCTTCTTTAGACTCGGATTGAGCGGTGGGCGGGATATTGTAACGATTGGCGCTGAGTTGGAACATGTGGAGAGTTACTTGAAAATTCAACAAGTTCGATATCAAGACCGGTTGGATTATGTGATTGATGTTGATGACGAAATTAGAAACGAACATATTACTAAAATAACCCTGCAACCCTTGATCGAGAATGGGATTTATCATGGGATTAAACCTAAAAATGACGGTTCGGGCCGGATTTATATCTCCGGTGCTCGGCAAGGGGATCTCATCAAATTGGAAGTAGTTGATAATGGGGTGGGAATGGGTCGGGATCAATTAGTTGCATTGGAAAAATTATTGGCGGAACTGAAACTTGATCCGGAGACTTCCGGCAAGGGATATAGTATCAGGAATATTAATACCAGAATTAAATTGTATTTCGGTAAGGATTATGGTTTGCATTATTCAAGTAAAGAAGGGGTCGGGACCAGGGTGGTGGTGATTTTACCGGTCAACTGGAACCCAAAAAGCTGAACTGAGGCTAATTTATCCATAGCACCGTTTGTTAAATAAAATTATCAAATTGAACTTTGTCCCGATATTCCAAAGGCGTCAAACCGGTTATTTTCTTAAAGACGATTCCGAAATAGTGGTAGTCGCTAAACCCTACCTGTTCGGCGATTTCATAAACCTTCGCCGAGGTCTTTTTGAGGAGGTTTTTGGCGGCGCGAATCCGGGTTTTGGTCAGATATTCAATCATAGTCTTACCGGTTATTTCTTTGAAGAGGCGACTTAAATAGCAGGAACTGACAAAGACATTTTCCGCTACTTTCGCCAAATTGAGGCTGGGATCGGCATAATTAAGATCCATATAGGATTTGGCTTTGGCCACAAAATTCCTGCTAATATCCTGCTTGTGTCGGCTAATTTCATCCATGGCTTTGATGAGTATTTCTTTAAACCAGGCTTCCAAGTCCGACAGGGTTTCCAGGGCATCAATCTCCTGAAACGGATCAAAAGCCGGGCCGAGTATTGCCTCGATTGCTATGTTAAATTCCAATAAACTCCGGATAATCAGATTTACCATACCGAGCATTGTTAAGTGTAAAAAACTCTTTGAAGTGTACTCTTGTGATTTGTAAGAGGCGAAGATCTGTTCTACCAAGCCGAAAGCTTTATCCTGATTACCCTCCCGTAGGGCGGAGCTAAAGCCGTCATAGTCCGGTTGGAAAACTAAATGGCCGGATTGGGTATTTTCAATGTCTTGATAGGGAATGATCACATTTTTACCGGCCCAAAGCTTAAAATCTAGGGCCAATAAAGTCTCGCGGTATGAAATATTGATTGATTCAAAACCGGTATATAAACGCCCCAAACCGGCGGAAAAAGTAATATTATACATTTCCTCAATTCGGGCCTGGACTAATTGGATGCCCTGAATAAATCCCTCGATACTTTCAGTAGATTCAACTCCGAAAATAACTAAAGTTTCGCCAGGTCTATTTTGAAAACCATACCAAAAAGAGGTATGGTTCATTAAAGCATTTTCTAATAAACTTAGCAAATGGGCTTGGTAAAGTTGAAGCTCGGCTTCAGGTAACGAATTTGTCAAGACCCCGTAATCATCAGGGTGAACATTTAGCACCCCGTAAAGGGAGCTGGAAAGGTTCAACCCTAAAAAATTCAGTTGTTGTTCGATAGTCTTATTGCTTAGCTCCCCGGATATCAAGTCGGTAAAAAACTTTTCCTTTAATCGGGGGAGACTGTCCTTTATTTTAGCTTTTAAACTCTCTTTTTCTTTCAGTTCTTGATCGAGTAATGATAGGTGTTGTAGTGCTTCTTGAAGGGTTTCGATAAATTTAGCGGTGTTGATCGGTTTTAAGAGATAACGAAAAACTCCCGCTTCAATAGCTTGTTGAGCGTAATTAAAGTCGTCATAGCCACTGATCAGAATCATCAAACTCCGGGGCAATTCTTTTCGTAGTACTTCGGCCAAATCAATTCCGTTCATTAAAGGCATGCAGATATCGGAAAAAATAATCTGCGGTTTGGTGTTTAGGGCCAATTTCATGGCTGCAGTGCTATTATCAGCCACAGCTACAATCCGGCAATCATATTTTTCCCAATCTATAATGGATTGCAGTTTGTCAAGTATAATCGGTTCATCATCAACAATCATTACGTCAAACACAGTATCCTCCGGATTGGCGAACTATTTAAAGATAACAGTCGAAAGTTGAAAGTCGAAAGTCATAAGTCCCAAGTCTGAATAAGGTCGAAAGTCAACGGTTATAAGTTGCAAGGCGAAATTAGAAGTTGAAAGTCTAAATTATAAAGTCACCTTGATTAAAATGTATCGGAAAATGGTCTTTGATACAAGGTCTTTTTTTAGGTTGGCAAGATAATGACTAAAATAAAAAGAATTTGACTTTTGTATTTTTGGTAATGCGATTATCATAAAATTGTAACAGTCAAAGTATAATTTCCGAAGGTCCAAAGTCGAAGATAAATAGTTTTAGAACATTGTCAAAGATTGAATACTTTTGGCCTTGGCGATAAGCTTGACTGAATATATTTTGGGGGAGTGAACGAAGTGAGGAAAAGAAAAATCACCGGTATTTTGTTGCTCGCAACTCTAATTGTGGTGGTTGCATTGACTCAAGGCGCGTTCGGAAAAAACGACTCCATATCGGTTACCGGGACCTGGGGAGGCAGTGAGCTGGACACCTTCATGAAGATTGCCGCTGCAGCGGGAGTGAAGGTTGATTTTAACACTACCCGTGATCTAAACGCGGTATTGGCGGCGGGAGTGCAAGCGAAAACCCTACCCGATATCGCAATCCTTCCTAATCCCGGTAAATTACAGGAACTGGCTAAGCAAGGCGTACTTAAGCCCCTTGTTTATTTAAGTAAGGCGGACCTGAATAATTATGCCAGAACTTGGATTAATCTCGGCAGCTATGGTGGAAAATTGTATGGGGTATATTTTAAAGTCGCCAACAAGTCCGTGATTTGGTACAATCCGAAGGAGTTCAAGAAGAACGGTTGGACTGTCCCTAAAACCTGGGCTGAATTGATTGCTCTTAACAAGAAAATTGTGGCCGCCGGAAAGACCCCTTGGTCCATTGGGGCCGATATTGGCTGGCCCTTATCCGATTGGATCGAGAATATTATGATCCGTACCGCTGGTCCCGAAGTTTATGACCAATGGATTAATCATGAAATCGCCTGGACTGATCCGGCTATCAAAAAGGCTTTCCAGGTATGGGGCGAGATCGTCGGCAATCCGAAGAATTTGGCGGGGGGTATTGACGGCGCTTTGGCTACTAGTTTTCAGAATGGGGCCATTGCTGTTTTTCAAGAAAACCCCAAAGCTTATCTATATTATGAGGGGGATTTCATAGGCGGGATAGTAACCTCTCAGCTTCCCAACGTTAAACTCGGTGAAGACATGGATTTCTTTGCTTTTCCACCCATTGAACCCCAATACGGAGTTCCAGTGGTTGGCGGCGCCGATGTGTTTGTAGCTTTCTCTGATAAACCGGCGGTCAAGAAGTTAATGAAGTTTTTGACTACTGTCAAAGCCAATGAAATCGCGGTGCGGAACGGCTTCCTTTCTCAAAATAAAGGCGTACCTTTGAGCGCTTATCCGAACATTGTCAACCAGAACTCCGCCAGTATTTTGACAAAAGCCGAAATTTATGTGTTCGACGCATCCGACTTGATGCCCCCAGCCGTTGGGAATCAAGGCGGTTTATGGGATGCTTGCAAAAAATATATCCAAGATCCGTCCAAACTAGACTCGATCTTAGCGGAAATGGAAGAATTGGCTAACAAAAATTACTAAACTAAGCTAAAACGGGCTGCTCCTTGAGGCGTTATTTTTGGGGCAGCCTATTTTTATTGGACATTTGCCGGAAGGAAGTGAGTTTATGAAAAGTTTAATCGCGAAATATATCCGGAAAAAAAGACTCGGTTGGCTCGAATATTACTTATGGATGGCGCCGGCAATCATTTTAACCTTATTTTTCCTGGTAATACCCACTCTGCAAACCTTCGGCCTTAGTCTTAAGGAAGAGGTTACTTTCAGTGAAAGGGAATTCAGTCAAGGTTTCATAAATGAACTGGCCGTGGAAAGTGGTGCAGAAATCGGGCGAAATGATTTGATTCAAGAAGTTTCCGGTTGGGAAAGTGTGGTTAACGGCGCCCTTAACAAATATAAAGTAAGAATTGCTTCTGATGATATCAACGAAGAGATGACCGTCAAGGATACGGTAGAGCTGTTAACGGCCACTATTTATCAGGCCCGGCAGGCAAGAGATGGTGGTCTGCAGTTTTGCGGTTTTAAAAATTACCGCCGCATGTTCAAAGATAACGCTATGTTGACCGCTTTTAGAAACAATTTGATTTGGTTATTGTTTTTTACTACTCTTACTGTAATTTTTGGTTTATTAATCGCCGCTTTGGCGGACCGGGTCAAATGGTCAACCCTGGCTAAAACGATAATTTTTTTACCGATGGCTATCTCCGGGACCGCTTCGGCGGTAATCTGGAATTTCATGTACTTTAAAGACGTGAATACTGGAACGGTCAACGCCTTGCTGAATCTGGTCTATTCTTTGTTACAAAAATTAAACTTAATCACAGGTGGTAATTTTGAAGGGATAGCTTTCTTGGGGAGACCGGACTTGGTCAATATCGCTTTGATAGCGGCAGGCGTTTGGATGCAGGTCGGTTTCAGCACCGTGATTTTTAGCGCGGCTTTAAAGTCGGTCCCAACTGAACTGATTGAAATGGCCCATCTTGAAGGAGCTAACAGTCTCCAAATCTTTTTCAAAATTGAAATCCCGATTATTCAGTCCACCATTGTACTGGTTATTACCCAAATGATCATGTGGGTGCTAAAGGTCTTCGATATCATCTATACCCTGACTCAAGGCGGGCCATTTAATTCTAGTGAAGTTATTGCCAATCGAATTTATATGACGGCGTTCAATCAAAATAATTTTCAATATGCATCGGCAATGGCGGTGATCTTATTCTTGGCAGTAATACCTGTCTTATTTATTAATATTCGAAATTTGGCTTATGAAGAAAGCGTTCGGGAGTGACGGAAGGGAGGAGTAACAATGAGACGGGAATATCAAGGAATCAGTGAATTGCCAAAACAGAAACGTATTTTCCTAAAGGAGAAAGATAAAACAAGCACTCATCCCATTGGGATCAGCCTGCTTAGCAATATCATCTTGGGACTGATTGTCCTCGTTTGGTTGACCCCAACTTTAATGCTATTTATCAGTTCAATTCGTCCGGTTAGCGATATGATGACCTCCGGGTGGTGGACCGCTTTTTTATATCCGAGTAGGTTTACTTTGAAAAATTATATCGAAGTATTGACCAGTAAAGGAATTGGGACCGGTTTTATTAATTCGTTGTTGATCTCGATCCCGGCTACCTTTTTACCGATTTTGGTTGGGGCGTTGGCGGCTTATCCGATTTCATTTTATAAATTTCCCGGCCGCAAGTTGATTTTTATTACGATCATCGCTATGCAGATAGTCCCGTTACAAACAGTATTGATTCCTGTTTTGATGATTTTAAAAAGATTAAATCTGAATGGGACCTTTCCCGGTATTTGGCTGGCCCATACGGCCTTCGGCCTACCTCTTTGTATCTATCTTTTTCGTAACTTTTTTGCCCAATTGCCTTATTCATTGATTGAAGCAGCCAAAATAGACGGGGCTAATAGTTTTCAAATCTTTACAATATTGGTCACCCCCATGTCCAAACCGGTCTTGGCAAGTTTGGCAATTTTCCAGTTTCTTTGGGTTTGGAATGATCTGCTAGTAGCGTTGATTATCTTGAATAATCCAGCGGCCAGTCCTTTGACGGTAAGGCTTTCCAGTCTACTGGGTTCTTTAGACTCCGGATGGCATATAATGACACCGGCTGCTTTTGCTTCGATGCTGTTACCTTTAATTTTTTTCCTGGCTTTCCAAAAATACTTCGTTAGGGGGATCCTAGCCGGATCGATTAAAGGATAGTATAATGAATTTAAAAT
>Ga0123334_1003046_pt1 | contig 18615 bp, 35 predicted proteins | sample BiotimSIPDNA_FD_89706 | JGI IMG/M metagenome (GOLD analysis project Ga0123334, IMG submission 89706) | Anaerobic biogas reactor microbial communites from Washington, USA - Biogas_R1 time_0 SIP DNA | ecosystem: Engineered > Bioreactor > Anaerobic > Unclassified | place: Washington, USA... | reverse complement strand
TTCTTTGAAGGATTATAGATTTCAAATTGTGGTTGAGAACTGTAGTATTAAGAATTATTTCAGTGAGAAACTAGTTGATTGTTTCTTGACTGGAACTATTCCGATTTATTGTGGATGTACAAATTTGAAAGATTTTGGGTTTGATTTAAATGGAATAATTCAGTTTAATAAAATTGATCAATTAGAAGACTTATTAAAAGTAAAAAATGACTTGCATTGTATGTTCCCAGAATGTATATTAGAGAAGAATTATGATATTGCTAAAAAGTATATGGTGACTGAAAATTATCTTTTTGATAATTATTTTAAAAATAGAAAATTATAATCGAAAGGTTTATTGATGAAAAATATCAAGAATGGTTGGATAATTTAAAAGGTTGATGAAGGTGCTTTTGGTGATGACTTTAATTGGATTATTTCAGCAATAAGGATTATGAGATTGTTACTTTTGAAATGAAGGAGATTTAAGAATGAATTGGTTTTGTTTGATTTTGTTAATAATTGATTTGTTGTTGCTTATAGGTTTGTGTTTTGTTTTGAAACCATTTTGGAATCCAACCGCTAAAAAAAGGATTATGAGATTGTTACTTTTAAAAAATCAATTTTAAAATTTAGAAAGGTTCCTCTTGATATAAAAATAGTAAGTTTTAAAAATTTAAATATTCATGTTAAAATGCTAAAGGAGTGTTTATATGCCTAAAATTTACAAAAAACAAATGACTTGGGTTCAGGTTGCAACAAGCAATTCTTCGGTTAAAGTAACTGTAACTGATAAAAAAGGAAAAACAAAAGTATATAATGTAAAAGCTCTATGGCATTCAGCAAAAGAGAAAAAATATAAAATGAAATTTTTTGATTATACAACTCAAGAAATTAAAGAATCAAATATTAATTTTATAAAGTGGGAATAAAATGAAATCTATTTTTAAATTCTTTATAAGAAATAAAAGAAAACAAGAATTAATTTTAAAACTTCAACAAAGAATTACTAAGAGATATGGAAATCCAGTTGAACAAGTTAAAGGATCGTCTGATTTTATTATAAAAATTAAATTTAATGAAAGAAAAGAAGTTAGATTTTATTTTTATTGGACGGGTTTATATTTTATTTTTGATAAAAATGGAAAATTAATTTATTGTAGAAAAAAAATCCCTTTTGATACTTTAAAACGATTAATATGTTATGGATATTATAAATCAAATTGTAAAAAAGAAATTAAATCTATCTAATATAACTCTATTTTGTTATGAAAATCGTTATATTGATAAAGCAATTGAAGCAATAGAAATTTGTAAACATTATGCTGATTTTGGCTCTATTAAATTTATAACCAATAATAAAACAGGTTATGAACATGAGATAATAGATAATACTTCAATTAATTCTTTATCTGATTATTCACGGTTTATATTGTTTAAATTGAACGGTTATGTTGATACTGATTTTGTCTTAACTGTACACGCAGATGGTTTTATTACAAACCCACTTGCTTGGACAAATGAATTTCTGAGTTATGATTATATAGGTGCCACTTGGTATAATCAAATGGGATTATTTAGAGATAATAAGTATTTGGTTGGAAATGGAGGATTTAGTTTAAGAAGTAAAAAATTATTAAATGAATTGGATTATATTTTACCTCAAATAAACAATCCAAGAAGTATGCACAACCACGAGGACATAGTGATATGTCACCAACTAAGAGATTATTTAGAATCAAGAGGAATTAGATTTGCACCTATAGAAATTGCAGATAAATTTTCTGTTGAGACTAAAGGTAAATGGAACGGTGAATTTGGATTTCATAATTTTAAATTTGTGAATCCAGAAAATTTTGGTTGGGTAAATCCTTTGAAAAATAACTGTTGATTTTTTAATTTCCCATTAATTATATTATTAAAATGAAATACGTTAATATATTAATGAGTAATGATTTTGATTCACTTTATAAATTATGGGGTTCTTTATTATGTGGTTAATATTAATTTCAATTTTATTAATGTCAATTGTTCCATTTTTTGTGAAGGACTCTTATTTAATACCTTATTATAGAGGATTAATTTTTGAATTTGCTATTATAATAAGTATTTTTTGTTTGATGATTTATGGAGTTTCTCATTTCGAATCAGAATCATTTATTAAAGAATATAATAATGACAAGATTATATTTTCTTTTTATAAAGATGATAAAAATTTATCGAAAGAACAACTCGATTATTTGAATTCTATTATTGATAAAAATAATAAGAAAATAAAATTTGAAAAGAAGATGAGAAAATACTTTTTTATTAAAGATTTCTTTTCAAATAAAATTGCAAATTTGGATACTTTAACAATAAATTTTAAAGAAAGGTTTTGACATGAACACAATAGTTTATCATGTTCGGAAACGGTATGGCAGTAAAATCGTAAGTATTAATTCAATCGACAATCAATTCAAAAAATTTGATGAAAAGTTGAATGAAGATGTAATTTTACAGAATCTTACTGATAAGAAAGATATTATCGACTACATTCTTTCAAAAACGAATAACAGAATGAGAAATTTGTTTGTTGGTGGAATTGAATTTACTCTTGCATTTTCGTATGATGAAACTACCAATACAATGTATTGCGGGTGGTCAAAATGTTTGAATTCAATAGAAAAGAAGGATAAATATTCAAAGAAAATTGCTTATGACATTGCTGTTAAGCGTTGTGAAAGACTTAAGGCAATTTGTTCTGGAAAAAAGAAAGATACCAGATATTCGGTGGAACCGAGAGAAATTCATGATGCAATTAAAAATGATTATTTTCAAAGAGCAAAAAAATATTTCAAAGGTTCAGATGAAAATACTACATTGATGGTATATTAAAATAATGAAGATAATTGATTGTTTTTCATTTTTTAATGAGCTTGATCTTCTTGAAATTCGATTAAATACATTGAATGATATAGTTGATCGGTTCATTATTTGTGAGTCATTACAAACTCATAGTGGTGTTAATAAGCCTTTATTTTTTGAATTAAATAAGGAAAGGTTTAAACCTTTCCTTTCTAAAATCACACATGTAATAACAAGTTGTGAATCAAATAATTCTTGGTTAAATGAATTTAACCAAAGGAATGATTTAGATAAAGGTTTCTTAAATCTTAACGATGAAGATATTATTTTATTATCAGATGTTGATGAAATTCCAAATCCTGAAACTATAAAGAATTTAAAAGTTGAAGATTATTTTATTTACAACTATATTCAAAAAATGTATTTTTATTATTTGAATTATCAGTATAAACATCTTTGGCAAGGAACCCAATCTTTCACATATAAAACATTCAAAGAATCGGGAAATAAACTTACTGAAATAAGACGAAATAATAATAAAGGTTTTATTTCGAATCCTTGTAAATTTTCAAAGAAATTGATTGATAATGGTGGGTGGCATTTTTCTTATATGGGTGGTTCTGATTCAGTAATTTATAAAATGAAATCATTTATGCATCAAGAGTTGTTATATAATTCTTCTTTAGATAAAGAACATATTCAAAATAAAATAGAAAATGGTGATTGGATTTGGAATGATGGTCAAAATATAAAAGTTGAAAAAGTTGATATGAATGATCATCCTAAATATATTCTTGATAATTTAGATAAATTTAAACATTTGATAAAGGTTTAATATGAAAGAAATTGAATATTGTATTTGTAGTGTTTGTAAAAAAAGAATATATTGGTGATAAAAGATCGACTGATGGTGAAAATGTGCAACAGGGTTTTATATCAGAAGTATCTTTAAGTGATGATTAATTTTTTTTAAAAAAGGAAACTAAATGAGTAAAATACAGGAAAATTTTAATTTTTATTGTCAACAACCATCTGATATAAATCAACATTTACCAACTTTAAAGAGATATTCAGATCAATGTGAAGTGGTTGTTGAGATGGGAGTTAGGAATGTTGTTTCGACTTGGGCTTTTCTTGCAAGTAATGCAAGAGAAATTATAAGTTATGATATTAATTTTAACCAGAATATTAAACAGTGTCAAGATATTTGTAATCTTGAAAGAAGAAATTGGAAATTTATTTTAGATTCTTCTCTTACTTGTGATATTCCAGAGTGCGATTTATTGTTTATTGATACTTTTCATATTTATAAACAACTTTATTCTGAATTAACATTACATTCGGATAAAGTAAGAAAATGGATTATAATGCATGACACTCAGACATTTTCGAGATTAGGGGAAAATGGTTCTGAGAAAGGTTTACAAGATGCAATTGAAGAATTTTTGAAAAATCCTAAATGGAAATTTAAAGAGCATTATCAAAATTGTAATGGATTGACAGTCCTTGAAAGAATAAATTAAATGAATACGTGTATAATTTGTGGAAAAGAATTAAATTATGAACCACAAAGATGTTGTTCTGGAAGAGATTGTGGATGTGGTGGAGGTCCAATAGATCCACCAGTATGTTCAGAAGAATGTTTTGATATTTTAAAAGGTAAAGAAAATGGTTGATCCAATAAGATATTTTGAAGAAAGCTTAAAAATAAGAGCAATATGTTTTGATTCTGGAATTGATGAAGAAACTACAAGACTTATTTGTTATTTGAATTATGTTTGTTATCAGTATGGAATTCACAGTTTAGAATCTGAGGAATTAAATAATCAGAATATATTGACACTAAAAATAATGTTGGGTGATAAAACTTATCAAAATGAAAATTATATTGATCCAGAAGATGACAAAACAAATATAATTTTAACTATAGCAGACACAATTAAACAAACCGATGATTTTCTTAAAGAAAATTATGGTTTAGAAAATAGATTGTCTGGTGAGTTAAAAATGAGATTAAAATTTTATGAAAATAAACCCTATAGAGATTATATTGTTAATCTTTATAAACAAAATATTTTGCCTAAAATCTTTCATTATACAAAAGAAATGATTGATAAAGCATTAGAAAAAGCAAATAGTAAGAATTCTGAAATTGATAAAATGTTAAATGATCTGATTGGATAAAATTTAATGGTTACTATTAAATATAATGGCCGTTTTGGGAATTGTCTTTTCCAGTATTTTTTAGGAAGAATAATTGCTGAAGAAAAAGGTTTACAATTATTACCTTATGATGGACAATATTCTCATTTAATAGATACGGAATTAGTAAAAGGAAATTGTTATACATCCAATTATCTTTTAACTGATAATTCCTTTAATTTAAATGATATTTTAAATGATAAAACTCAAATGGGTTATTTTTTAGATGGTTATTTTCAAAAAGCAGAATATTTTCTTCCTTATAAAGAAAGAATAAAAAAATGGTTAAAATTCAAACAAGGTGCTTTTATAATACCAGATATAGATGATATAGCTATTCATATAAGACGTTCAGATTTTGGTTGGCAACAAAATGCAGGAATGTTACCTCTTTCTTTTTACACTAACATTTTAAAAGATTTAAATTTCAATAAACTGTATATTTTTGGAGGATGTTCTCATAATAATGAACAGAAAGATATTGACGAACAAGTAATAAAATATTTTGAAAAATATAATCCGGTTTATATTAATTATAGTGCAACTATTGATTTTCAAATGTTAATGTGTTTTAAAAGAGTTATTCAATCAATGAGTACATTCTGTTGGTGGGCAACATTTCTTTCAGATCATGCAAATGAAATTTATACACCAATCACAAATGGTGGTTATTGGGATTTAAATAATCCAAATATTAATTTAAGAGTGAATGAAGAACGATATATCTATATTAAAAATGTTAATGTGGAGAAGTGGTAAAATGTTAAAGGAACTGCCAAGAAATCCTCGTGGGCTTGCCCCGAGGATGAATTGGCAAAATAATTTCAAAAACCATTCGACAAATTCTAAATAATATAGTATATTATAAATATGAAAATACTAAAAGCATACAAATATAGACTTTATCCTAATAAACAGCAGCAAGAATTGCTGTCAAAACATTTCGGTTGTTGCAGATATATCTATAACTATGCCTTAGCAAAAAAGATAGAACATTATACAAAGGGAAAGAAAACTCTTTCCCGATTTGAAATACAAAAAGATTTAGTTTCTCTAAAAAATGAAAAAGAAACTAAATGGCTGAAAGAAGTAAATAGCCAGTCACTCCAAGCATCGTTAGTAAACCTTGACCAAGCATATACAAGATTTTTCAGAGAAAAGAATGGATTCCCTAAATTTAAATCAAAACATAACAAACAATCATGTCAATTTCCACAAAAAAACAAAGTTGATTTTGAAAATAATAAACTTCACGTGATGAAGTTCAGAGAAGGAATAAAATGTAGATTTCATAGACAATTTGAAGGGACAATAAAAACTGTAACGGTAAACAAAACAAAAACAGATAAATACTTTGCTTCAATATTAGTTGAAGAAAACATACCAGAACCGAAAAAAGAAAAACCAGATATAAACAAAGCAATAGGAATTGACTTGGGTATAAAAGATTTTGCTGTTTGTAGTAATGGTAAGTCGTTTGAGAATCCCAAGCATTTGAAAAAGTCTATATGTAAATTAAAGAAAGAACAAAAAAAATTAAGCAGGAAAAAGAAAGGAAGTAATCGAAGAAATAAACAGAGAAAAAGAGTAGCAAAGATTCATGAAAAAATAACAAATCAGAGAAATGATTTTTTGCATAAGGTTTCAAGAGAACTAATTGATGAAAACCAAATCAATACATATTGTCTTGAAACTTTGAATGTAAAAGGCATGATGAAAAATCATTGTTTAGCACAATCTATTGGAGATGTTGGGTGGAGTACATTTATTTCTTTTCTTATGTATAAAGCAGAATGGGAGGGTTGAAAGCAGTTAACAAAAATATTATGAAAAATTACGATAAATTGTGAAAAATTAGTAAAGTAAAATAATAAATACTCTATGAAAGGTATTTAACATGGAGAAGAAGCCAATGATAATAAGAGTAACTAAGACAGAGTTTGAACTTGATGATGGTAGAATATTTCAACATCCTGTTGAATTGGATGATGTGCCTACCATTGAAGAGTTTCAGAAGATATATGATCGAAGTCGTAAAATTGTTCAAGAGATGATTGATAATGCAGAATAATTTAATAGATATCACAGAAGCGTCTAAAATGCTTGGAGTTGATAAATCAACTTTAAGGAATTGGGATAAGACAGATAAATTGAAACCAGTTAGAACTAATGGTGGTCATAGACGATATCTGTTGTCTGATATTATTAAATTACAAGGAATTGAAGAAGTTATAGAAGATAATCACAATGATGATGTTGTTGCTGTTTACTGTAGAGTATCTTCCCATGAACAGAAACAAAAAGGTGATTTAGATAGACAGAAAGGTAGACTTCTTGAATATTGCGTTAAAAAGAAATATCAGGTTGATTTCATATTTGAAGAGGTTGGTTCTGGAATGTCAGATACAAGAGCTAAATTACACAAGGTGTTAGATATAGCTGAAAAACATAAGATTAATAAAGTTATTGTCGAACATAAAGATAGGTTGACAAGATTTAACTTTGCAATTTATCAAAGATTTTTAAATAGTCATGGAGTAGATGTTGTTATATTGGAAGAAACATTACCAAAATCTTTTGAAGCTGAATTAGTAGAAGATATAATGTCATTGGTGGCATCTACATCGTCAAAGATTTACGGCAAAAGAAGTGCTGAAAATAGGAAAAAGAAACAAGATGAAACTAATAAGATCAACTAAATGTAGCTTGAAATTCGCTACTAAATCTAAAATTGAAGAATTACAAACTATACTTACTGAGTATGGTAAAGTATGTAATGTCTTTATTAATTACTTCTGGGAGAATGGTAATCTACCATCCAAGTCTGAATTGCTTAAAGATATAGTTGATCTTCCTAAAGATACTTGGCTATCAGCAAGATTAAGGAAAGTTTGTGCTCGTGAAGCGATTGACATGATCAAAGCTACTCGTGAACGTTGGAAAGATAAACCTAATAAAATGGTAATGCCTGTTCATAAAGGTAAACGAATGTATGTCTCCTGTACTATTGCTGATTTAATTGATTCAAAAGAATCCGTTGAATTTGATGCTTGGTTACATGTTGCTTCCATTGGTGATAAACATATAATGGATTTACCAATTAGATATCATAAACATTTCAATAATTTGAATCTACAAGGTAAAAGATTGAATTCATATATAATAACTGATAGATATGTTCAGTTTAGCTTTGAGATTGAAACTTTACCCAAAAAAGAAGGTAATCGAGTAATCGGTATTGATTCGGGTATTAATGCATTAGCTTCTCTTTCAAATAGGATGCAGCTTGGTACTGATATTAAATCATGTATTGAAAGAATAAAGAGATGTAAACATGGTTCTAAAGGTCAGAAACAGGCTCGTAGAGCCTTGAAACAAAGGATTGATGAAGTAGTCCAAGAGATAATTAAGCTTGATCCTGACATGATTGTAGTTGAAAAATTGAAGGATCTTGGAAAGAATACAAAGGTCAAACGTCTATTGACTAAAAATATTAGACGCTCTATTGGAATTTGGAATTGGAAGTACTGGTTGAAACGGCTTGAAATGGCATGTGAACTTAACCGTGTTAAGTTTCGCACTGTAGCACCGTTTTATACAAGCACTACTTGTCCAAAGTGTGGTTATTCTGATAGGATGAATCGTAACTTAGAGATATTCAGGTGTCTTAAATGTAGCCACGAGGACAACGCAGATATAAATGCATCTTTGAATATTTTGTTGCGATTTATTACAGGACTCTACGGTGCCTGTTGCAAACCAGATGAAGTAATGGAATTTAACTTTGGTAAGATTTCATAACTTTGAAGGAACGGTAAGAATATATTGAGAATAGATAGATTTGAACCTTCTTCAAAGATTTGTAATGTGTGTGGAAAAGTAAATCAAGAGTTGAAACTTTCTGATAGAAAATGGGTTTGTGAGTGTGGTGCTAAACATGATAGGGATTTTTTAGCTGCGTGTAATATAAGGGATTTTGCATTTGACAAACAAAATTTGATAGGGCTGGACAAGTCCAAATCTAATACGCTCGTGGAGACAGATGGATGCATCAGTCATTGAAACGAGAAGCCACGGGGCTTGCCCGTGGTGTGTCACTTTTTATATTTCTATTGATTTTTATAATTTTAGGGATTATTTTAAACAAGAGAGAAAAAAATGGCTGAAGAAAATTTTAATTTAATAGATAAAAACAAATGTCCAGTTTGTGAAAAGGAAACTGAATTTATTCAAGGTTTTGAATATGGATTTAGTAAAATGATAATTTGTAAAAGTTGTAATTCGAAAATGTTAGTTTTTACTAAACAAAAGACAGCTGAAATTATTGAAAGGAATGGAAATGGGTCATATAATGGATGAAATGATTAGAAAAGAAAATAAAGAAAAAGGAAATAAACTTTGTGTTCGTTGTGATGGAACTGGAAATGAATTATATTCGATGTATAAAAAATGTAAAGCTTGTAATGGAACCGGTGTTTATAACGAAAACTTTGATTATTCACAAAAGGATTAAAAATGGAAACTGTATATGTTAATGGTGATCTTTTAATAAGACCTAATTCAGAATTTGAGGAAAGTGTATTAAGACATTTTAATAATCCTTCATTTTTTCTTAAACATGGTGTTAGTTTGTCTGATGTGGTTGGGTTAAAAATAACTGCTAATCCAATTGAAAAGTCGAAAGAAGAACCTAAAGAAGAAAATCAAATTACATTTCAAGAGTTAAAGAAACAATTTAAAGATTTTTGTCGTGCTGTTGATTGTTGTAATTGCAAATATAAAGAAATACAACCTCAAGATGGATGTATATGTAAATTCATTTATGATTATTTTACAGAAAAGAAATAAAAATGATCTATAATGATTTTTTAGAACTCGCTAAACAGAGTGGAGTTATTATTCATTATAATAACGAAATTGGAATTTGGCAATATTCTGTTGTAGTTAATATAGATTATTGGTTGGGGTCTTTTAAAACTAAAGAATTTGCTGAATCATTTTGTAGAGTAAATAATTTAACAATCAATAAATTTATAAGTGATAAACCGGATGAATAAAAATGAAATTTGATATTTTTATAACTGCAGCACCTAAAGATTATAATAAACTTCCTTATGTTTTGTCTTCTATTCATCAAAACATAAAAGGATTTGATGAAATTATTATTTGTTCACCTACTGAAATTTATTTAGACGTAAAACAAGTAAGAGATAAAGATATTCTTGATATTAATTTAAGTAAAATAAACTACAGATCAAAATGGATTTACCAGCAATTCTTAAAGTTATTTCAATTTATAACTAAAAATGAATTTTATTTAACAATTGATGCAGATACAATTATTAACAAACCTTTAGATCTTTTTTGTGGATCTGGATTTTTTATTAAACCTATTTGGTATAAAGGGTGGGATCAAAATCATCAACCTTATTATAATTTTAATAAGCAGATATTGGGTTATGAGAGATCAGTTAATCATACATTTCTTGCTGATATGAATTTTTTTGATAGAACATTAATTTATGAAATGCTATGGTTATTTAAAGATGATAATAGTTATAATTCAATAAGTGAAATTAGAAAACATTTAGTAAATAATTTTATTGAAAAAATCAGTATCAGTTATAACTAATTCTTGTTATCCTTCTGAAGCTGATCTTTATGGAAATTTTGTTTTTAAAGAATATCCAGATTTATATCAAATAAGACAACTAAAGACAGACTGTAAAGGTAAATTTGGTGAATGGACAAAAGAAGAGATAGAAGAACGAATAAATATAATGAAAAATACTGATTTTGATACTTTTTCTTTACATAGTTGGACTTAATATGATAATTGATATTTTCCCATTTTTTAATGAATTTGAAATTTTGAAAATAAGGTTAGAGGAATTATACAATTTTGTTGATAAATTTGTAATAGTTGAAAACAACTATTCATTTAGAGGAAACAAAAAAGAATATAATTTTGAAAATCATAAATTTTTGTATAAAGAATATCTTGATAAAATTGAATATTTGAAAATTTCAAAAATAGGTCATGAAGATATTCATAAAAATTCGGCTCTTGAATCAAACACATTGAAAAATGTTTCTGAAACAGATTTAATTTTATTTGGTGATGTTGATGAAATTCCAAATTCTTTAAGAATAAATGAAATTAAAGAACTGAATAGTGAAATTATAACTTTTCATAATAAAATGTTTTTGTATAGATTAAACGGATTAGTTAAAAATCAATATGGTTTAAATTTTGATTGGTATGGAACTGTTTGTTTTAAACCTAATCTTCTTACTAATTTTTCTTTAACGCAAATTCGTGATAAATTAAGAGGAAATGGTTTAATTTTAACAGATTCCGGATGGCATTTTACTTCAATTGGAACTAATCAACAAATTCTTGATAAATTTCTTAATTGGGGTCATTGGTCTGAAATTAAACCATCAATTGAATACATAAATGAGTGTATAAATAACGGGAAACATTTTCATCCGAATTATCAAAATTTAAAAATAGATTATCAAAAACATTTAAATTTTTTACCGTTATATGTTCAAAATCATTTACATGAATTTAATCATTTGATAAAGAAAGAATATTTTTAAATATGTTTAATGAATTTGAATATAATTTTAAAAAAATCAATCGAATTAAAAAGACTGAACCTTTACCAGATAAACATGCTTGGTGTAATAAATGTGATGCTCAACTGGTAAGAGAAGGTGAAAAATGTCTTAATTGTGGTAATAGAGATAAAACTAAACATAGGAAACCATAAATGATTCGTTATTATGAAATTTTTGATTATTTTTATGATCCTGCTTCTTATGGACAATTTCTTGATGGAACCCCATCCACCTGGATTTGTAGATAAAAGACATTATATTGGACAAGAAATAATGAAAAATGGTTATAAAATTGATTTTATAAAAGGAAGGCCATATATCATAGACGATAAATATAAAATGAAATATAAATTAGCTAATCTTCACATTCATTCAAAGAATTTACATAAATTTGTATGAAGAAAGTAGAAGAAACATTTAGTGTAATAATAGATGGAACTCCATTTGTAATTGTAAGTAATTCTTATAAAAAGAAATTTACTGGAACTATGAGTGGAATAAGAAATATAATAGCTTCAAAAGAAACAATTGATAATTATCTTCAAAAGCAATTCTTTGATGAGCCTAATATAATTTTCACAAATGATCTTAAATAGGAAAAGTGGAATATTTCTGTAAAAAACATAAAAGGATCTTATGTTGTTTTGGTTGACGATAAAGAAATATTATTCGTCAACAAAGATTATACAGGAAAGAAATTTAATAATATCGATAATATTAAAAATATTATTGGTCCAAAAGAAATAGTCGATAAATATTTCCCTGATAAATCTTTAAATAAATTTTATGTAGATGATTTTCTGATTAAAAATAATGGAAGAAAAATTGAGTTAGTATGAAAAAAATAATGTTCATTGGTGATATTCATGGTCAATTTGAAATCTATTTTAAAATTATTGAACAAATAGATTGTGATTATTCTATTCAGTTGGGTGATATGGGAATAGGTTTTCCAGATACTCAAATAGAATACAATTCAATATTTCTTATTGAAAATAAACATAAATTTATACGTGGTAATCACGATAATCCATTAGTTTGTCAGAATCATCAACATTATTTAGGTGATTTTGGTATTAATAAAGATGGAATATTTTTTGTTTCGGGTGGGAATTCAATTGATAAAGTATGGCGAACACCGTTTCGTGATTGGTGGCCAGATGAAGAATTATCTTATCAACAATTTAATCAAATAATAGATTTATATTCAAAAGAAAAACCAGAATATGTTATTACTCATGCTCCACCTTTAGAATTACTTCCATTAACAAGCACATTTAATTTTATTGATGAAAATAACACTTCAAAATGTTTTTCTGAAATGTTAAAAATTCATAAACCAAAGAAATGGATTTTTGCACATATGCATACAAATTTTAATCAAATTGTTGAATCGGTTAATTTTATTTGTGTTGATCAATATTCTTATTATATTTTGGAGATTTGAAATGGTTGATTATACTTATGAAGATTTTATTACTGGAGAGAAATTTGAATCATTGGCCGATTTCTCTTATCTTCCTGGTTCTTCAATTCCAGAAAAGAATTGCATTATTTTCTGTAAAACTGATTATTTGAATCAATGTATTCCTCTTATTGAACAATCAAATTATAAATTTATTTTAATTTCTCATAATAGTGATGGTGGAATTGTCGCAAATAATGCAAGACCTTTTGATTATCATTTTACATATTTTCCTAAAAATGTAATAAAATGGTTTGCTCAAAATGTTGATATTTATCACAAAGATTTAGTAGCTATTCCAATAGGCCATGAAAATGAACAATGGTTTCCAGAAACACAAAAGAAAAAATGGATATTGGAATTTATTCAAATGGAAAATAAACCACAAAGAGATAAACTTCTTTATATTAATCATAATATAAACACAAATAAAGAAAAACGTTTATTTCCTTATGAATTTTTCAAAAATAAAGATTGGTGCACAATAGAATATGGTCAAAATGGATATAATTTTCTTCATTATAGAGATCAATTAATGACTCATAAATTTGTACTTGCACCAGATGGATGTGGAATTGATAGTCATAGAATTTATGAATCATTAAGTTTGGGTTGTATTCCAATTGTCAATTCTCATGAATGTTTTAATCAATTTCATTTTTTAAGTGAAATGGATATTATAAATATTGATTATCAATCAATTACTAAAGAAAGACTTGAAACAGAATATATGTATAGAACATTAAAATGTTCAATTCTTGAAAACAATTTAGAACAATTAAAATTCTCATATTGGAAAGGTTTAATAGATAAACAAATATAATAGATTCAATTTCATTCAAAAAATTTACATAAATTCGTAATAAAGATTAAATAGTTCAATAATTGAAAATATAATTATCAAGAGCATTTTCAATTTCTTTTATAAATACTATTATAAAAAGATTAATAAGAGGAAAATGTAGTGTTATTAACATTTAAAACAAAAATAAATCCAAATAAAGAACAAGTTGAAATTATTAACAATATTTCAAATGAGAGTAGAATATTATACAACTTTTATTTGAATGAGATTAAGACTTATTATGAAACTGAGAATAAATTTATTTCATATTATGAACAACAGAATAAATTAAAGGAATATAAAACTAACTATATAACATTTGATGTAAAGAAGGAAGTATTAAGACTTTTACACAATAACTATAAATCATTTTTTGAATTAATAAAGAGGAATAAGGATTTAAAACCACAAACTCCAAAATTTAGAGGAAAAAACTATTTCTTTACGATTTCCTTCACTCAAGATTTTATAATAAAAGGAAATAAATTAATTATATCTTACGTTAATAAAAATAGATTAGAAATACCATTAGAATATAATGAACCAATCAAAAATTTAATTTGTATAAGAAATAAGAGTAAATCTGATATAAAGCAATTAAAAATTTACAAAAATAAGAATGAGTATTTTGTATCGATTACTTATGAGAAAAAAGAAGAAAACATAAAAGAAAATTCTCAAATTTTAAGTATAGATTTAGGTAAAAAGAATCTTGTTTCTATTTATGATCCCGAAAATAAAGAGGGAATGATATTTTCATCTAAATTTTTATCTATGAATCAAAAATATTTTGATAAACGGATTGATGAACTTAAATCTAAACGTGATAAAAAGAAAAAAGGAAGTATTAGATATAAAAAATTAAATAATAAAATTAATAAACTTTATTTAAAAAAGAAAACACAAACTAATTTATCTTTGCAAAAATTAAGTAAGGATTTATCGAAACAAAATAAGACTATATTAATTGGAGAATTAACAAATTTAAAGAAAAACACTTTAAATGACATAAAGAAAATTAATAGACAAATGCAAGGAAATTGGAATTTAATGACTTTTATTCGTCTTTTAGATTATAAGTGTAAATTAAAAGGTAATAAAGTAATAAAAGTGAATGAAGCATGGACATCAAAAACATGTTGTAAATGCGGTGAAATTAATCATGATTTATCTTTAAATGATAGAAGTTATATTTGTTCATGTGGAAATAATTTAGATCGTGATATTAATGGAGCTATTAATATTTACAAACAATATATGGGTGATTATAATACACCAAACGATATTCAAATATCATACAGGTTTGATTGGTGTAATACCAATCAAACGAATAAGTTTAAATTCTAAACTTATATTATATTTGTTATATATCAAGAATTAAAGATGAAACTGTGGCAGCACATACATGTCGTTGGCGTGCACCGTGGAAAAATTATATAGATTATTATAACTTAGGTTTTGCCCATTTTATTAAAGATTTAATGTGAAATTATTAAATAGTTCAATAATTGAAAATATATAGGAAAGGAATGATGAGTGTTTTTCAATGCAAATGTGGTTCTTATTTAATTAATGTAGATTTAACTACAGGTAATAAAATTTGTTCTGAATGTAAATCAACTGAAATTAAATCTTTGGATGAATATACTTTCATTCAAAATGTCACAAGAAAAGAAAAAAGATTAAAAAATAAAATTAATCTAATTTTAGATGATGAAAACGATGATACAAATATGTTGTAGACTTAAAATTTCTCTTGACATATAGTTGTTCATCAATTATATTGTTACTATGCCAAGAGAATTCAAAATAAATCCAAAATATATGTGTGATGTTCATTTGAAAGGTGAACATTATGAATTACATGTTTTTGTTGGATTGTTGAAATTGAGAAGACAAGTTTCTGAATATGTTAAAGGAAACATGTTAGAAATTTCAACACTCAAAGAAAGACATGATGAATTAGTAAGAGAACTTCAAACAAGATTTAAAAATTTTAATCATGATTCTCCACTTGAAGTTCCTGATGTTTCTTATCTTCCTAAAGAAATAATAAATCATAAAATAGATTCAAAAGCAAATTTAAAATTTCTTGTTAAAAAATGTAAGAAATGTTTAGAAAAATATGTTGAGACTAAATTAAAGACTTGATTTTCATTTTTCCTTAATTTATAATAAAATCATTTAAAGAAATACCACAAAAAGCAAAAAAATGAACATAAACACTCAAAAGAAAAATTGCCGGCGGTGTATAGCCGGCAAACATTCTAATTACGAATGCGACTTAGGTTACAAACGTGAAGTTAAATCATACGATGAATACGGCTTCACAAAATTCGGCATTCCGCTTGAACCATGTCCTAAACCCAAAACGACTTCGGACTACATTTTTGCAAAAAAATGGTATCCAAAAAGGTAAATATGAACAACCCAGAAAATCTAACTAAAGAAGAAATGAATAGAATTGCTCAAATCTTAATAAGCTTTGACAAAAATTTGAGAATTACAAAGTGCAAAGATGCTTTGGTAATTAACTGGTAATCAAAAATTAAATCTTCAAAAAGGAGTTAATATGGCTCAAGTTCTTCATCTAAAACCTGTGATTTATTCTTCGAGAGGTAAATCTCTTGAAAATCTCAGGTTTCATCTTGAAAGTTACCCTGAACAAGATGTTAATACAATTCAAGGAATTCATCATACTGTGGAATTTAAAGTTTTTGAAATTCCAGGATACGGTTCTTTAACTGAAATTCGTAAAGTTACTGGTGCTGATGAATTCATTATTCAGTGTTCAGATGGGACAGTAGTTGTAAAATATGATTCTGAAAACAATAATTTTAAAATAGTCAATCAAATCAATTCTAATGAAGGATGTACATGTCAAGAATGCGGCAACAAATACGTGGTCGATATTATTGTACCTGACGACATTTGGGAAGAAATTAAACCTTACGGAAAACCAAAAGGCGCAGGCTTACTTTGCGGACAATGCATCTTCAGAAAAATTGAAAATCTCAAACAATTTTCTAGCTTTCAATTAGTTACAGATAATTGAAAATCTCAAACAATTTTCTAGCTTTCAATTAGTTACAGATAGATCAAACATACCTTGTGATGTCTGAAATGAAGGCTAGAAAATCTAACTAAAGAAGAAATCATTCGTAAAATCAGACATCTCGAACACTCAATTATTATTTGCTACATTCGTAGTGGACCAACATTTTGTGTTAATCGAGAAGCAAGAGTCAAACTACTTAAAACGTATTTGGAAAATGAATAAGGATCTTATAATAGATCTTCTTTTCGAATGTCCTTTTCAAGAACATGATTCTTCTTGTCAACTTGGTGAAATACGAAAATTACCTATAGAAAAACGTTTACAATGATGCAATCACTATCAGAAATCGAAATCGAATCAATTATAATCAAACATCAATTTTGTATAGCAATCAAAGAAGGTAAAATATGAGCTTAGTATCATTTATCTTCCCAAAGAAATGTTTAGAAAAGTATATTGAGACTAAATTAAAGACTTGATTTCTAATTTTCCATTGATTATATTATTTAAAACATTTTGAAAGGAAATCGAAGATGAATTCTTTTGTGAGAAAAGCAGGAAGTAATATTTCAAGTTTTAATGCTGAAAATGTTCATGATGCTGTTAGAATATTAAAGGAACAAGATCAATTGCCTTGTTATTTAGTATCTTCGGTAAGAGTTCCTTTATTTAATCCTGAAACAAATCTCACTACGAATAATACCAAAAATGTTTCCTGGTTTATTAATTCAGATGGTAAAATACAATCTTCTAAAATTAAAGGATAATTTAAAATGATTAAAGTTACAAGAAATGAAAAACAATTAATAGTACAATCAGATTTTAATGGTTATTTGCCTAGTCAAGCTAAAAAATGTGGTGGAAAATGGTCTCCGGACCAAAGAGCTTGGATTTATGATATTCAAGCCGAACCACAAGTTGAACAGATTTATAGAAATATATATGGACAATGGGATAATGTAATTGAAGAAGAAGTTTCGATTAAATGTGAATGTAAAGAAGGATATTCAGTTTTATGTGATAGCATTCAATTACATGGAAGAACAATAGCAAGAGCTAAAGGAAGAGATTCTGGTGCTATTTTAGCAGAAGGAATAATTCTTTTATCTGGAGAATTTTATTCTGGTGGATCAATGAAAAATTGGAGAACTTGTTGTTCTAAAGATACAATTTTTAGGGTTCTTCATGTTCCTAAACCAATAGCAGAAAAATTGGTAAATGATCCTGAATGGTGTGATAAAATAGAAATAGAAGAAAACAGTATAAAAATAGATAAAGAATCTTTAATAAAAGAACGTGAAAAACTTTTATTAAGAATTAAAGAGATTGATAGTTTATTGAAAAGATAATTTAAAATGGCCGATTACTCATGTGAATGGTGTGACAAAGATAAAACTTGTCCTTATGCATAATATATAGACAAGAACTACAAAATGAATCTGATAAAATAAAAGAATTAAATAAAAAATTAATTGAAGGAAACTAAAAATGAATTTTACAAAACTGTCTGATGATGAGATTAGAAATAAATTGATTGAATGGTCTGATTCATATTATAATGATTCGGAATCAATTGTAACTGATGAAGAATTT
>Ga0123334_1003044_pt1 | contig 18618 bp, 13 predicted proteins | sample BiotimSIPDNA_FD_89706 | JGI IMG/M metagenome (GOLD analysis project Ga0123334, IMG submission 89706) | Anaerobic biogas reactor microbial communites from Washington, USA - Biogas_R1 time_0 SIP DNA | ecosystem: Engineered > Bioreactor > Anaerobic > Unclassified | place: Washington, USA... | reverse complement strand
TAATCACCAGAGGTGATAAAGGTACGCCTGACTTTTTTACCGAAACCGAAGACATCGGAGTTATACTCCTGTTGGGCTTTTTTGATCGCCTTCTCAACCCGGTTTTTTATTTCTCCGGCAATCACCCGGCCTAGAAATTTTTCCAGTTTCGGCTGGGTATAATCGATCTGACTTTGAATACTTAACAGATCCGCTTCCAGTTTTAATTGGACACTAAATTGATCAACCTTCTTTTGACGCCGGTATTGAATTTCACCCGGTGCAGTCGCCAGTAGCTTAAAAACAACATAATTGCCTTTTTTCAAAGGGTCTTCGACGGTGAGCATCGCTTCCTTGAACTCGTCATTCAAGAGCAACAGAATTTGAGTTTCATAGATATCGAAAGTTCCGACCATTCGGTCTTTTTTAAAGATCGCCGACCCGATAAATCGAACGTCGTCCTGTTTTTGCGGTTTCTTTTCTGGCGAGGCTCCTTCAGTACCGGATTCGGATCCGCCTCCCCCCGATTGGGCTTGATTTTCGGCCGGAGGTGTTTCTGGCCCCTCTTTTCTCTGGTATTTATCTAAGAGAGGAAGATAGTTTTCTTGAGCAAAAGCCTCATAGTGTTTGAGAAAGTCATTTAAGGTAACGGTCGGATACATTCCGGTCCGCCGTGACAACGCTACTAAGGCGTTAACGTATTCCGAAGGTTTATTTTCCAGCTGCGGCTGGACGTGTAATATTTCAGCTGCTGTTCCTTTGCAAACGAAAAGTAGCAAGGTACGGCGCATCTCGCGATAACGGATTAGATTATCAATCCATTTGTTAGCTCCATGGCGGGCTAATTCCTCGCCAATGATCAGGAGCCGGTTCTGGATCAGGGTGATCTCTCGGTTAACCGTGGTATTGATCAGGTTGAAAGCTTCGTAAATCGAGGGAGCATCCATGGATATCAAAAAGACTCCGGGCTTGCCGCCGGCTCCGCCGCCTTCCTCACCGCCTAACTCGGATGGGATTGCGATCATAGTGGTTACGGTCACTCCTTTTTGATCGGGTCCTAAGTCCAACCCGAGAGCTTGAACCAGCCCCAAGCTTTCCAACTCACGCCGATCCCAACAGCCGTTGGCTAGGAAAGTTATCATTATTAACAAACCGATAACGATGACTCGTTTAATCATTAGTGACGCCACCTAAATGTTTTTTAGCAAATGCAATTAGCCACAATAGAAAAGGTATGCCAAAAGCGGCGATTGAGTAGTAATTACTTATTAATGAGGGAGAAGTGGTATAATCGCCCAATTCTACCGTCTCAGTCATCGAAGCTGGGATTAAGCTGATCGTAAAGGTCAAAACGGCGATGGGTAAAGTTAAGGGACGGTAGTTTTTAATCCTAAAAGTCTGGGCAAAACTGGTGACGGCCCCATAGAATAACCCGCTCAGCTGGATCCCAGCCCAGAAAAACCAGAGAAAGACAAAGACCGCCTCTACTCTTTGGACAAACTCGCCATAAGCGACTAACCGAGTTAATTGGAAGACGGGGAAGACCATTTTTTGAGTTTCTACATAATTAAATACTGCGGTAGTTAAGATGGTAACACCGGTATTAATGACCACCGCCACCCCTAGAATATAGAGACCAATTCGGTTTATCTTCTCTCGGCTTCGGATCAAGGGAGCGATTATCCCGAACAAGATAATTTCAGAAAAGAGAGACAGATGTGTAAGGGAATATTTTATGAGCGGAACCGGACCCGGTCCCAAGACTGGGACTAGATGGTCAAAAGTCATCTGGGGCAGGGAAAACAAGAAAATAATAATTAAAGCAATCAACAGATAAGGACCCAATAACCAGGCTACCCGGGAAAGGGTTTCAACCCCCAATAGGGCAGTGTAGACTAACAGAATCAAGAACAAAATGGTAATGACGCTGATGGGAGTTCGGGGGAGTATGGCCAAAATGAAACTTTCCGCGAATTGGCGGAGGTACAAGGAGGTGGTCATCAGAAAAAAAAGGAAGAGCGCCGCTCCTATTAATTTGCCACAAATGCCGCCACTGACCTGGTGAGCAATTTGAATAATATTTTTACCGGGATACTTCTTTAATAAAGCGGAAAGGAAGAAGTAACCCACTAAGCTATAGATCCCCGCGAGAAAAACAATGATCCACCCTGCCGCGTCACCTAGGAGAGCCATATTGCGTGGGAAAGACAAAAAGACCTTGGCGGAAAGGATAATTACTAAAAGCGATAAGGCCTCGTGATGGCCGATCTTTTCTTCACTGCTCATTTTGGTCATCCCTTCCCTTCTCAATACTACTCTGGGGCCGATCCCATCGCCGGGGGTTTTTTTCCTGCCGAATCCAATCCAAAGGCCTTAAAAACAAGGGGCGATATTTCTGTTCATAAGCTCGAGGCCGAATCACCCGATCTTTGTTCCGGGGTTGATAAGGAACAATTGGGGTCATAAACGGAACTCCAAAGCTAGTAATAGTAACGGTATGTAAAATTAATAAAAAGAGTCCAAAGGCAATTCCAAAAAACCCTAGAAAACCGGCTAAGATAATAAATAAGAACCGTAAGATCCGAATCGCAAAGGAGGCGTTGTAGTTGGGGACCACGAAAGACGCTAAGGCGGTGATGGCAATGATGATGATCAGAATTGGACTGACTACGAAGGCGGCGACTGCCGCTTGTCCCAGGATTAAAGCGCCGACAATCCCGATAGTCGGTCCGATGACGCTGGGAATCCGGACTCCGGCTTCACGGATCAGTTCGAAAGCGAACTCCATAAGTAGGATTTCAGCTATGGCCGGAAAGGGGACCATTTCCCGAGCGGCGGTCATCGCCAATAACAGATCGGTGGGGATCATCTCTTGGTGATAATTGATGACTGCAATATAGGAAGCGGGCAACATTAGGGAGATGAAGAGAGCGATTGACCGGATAAATCTTAAAAAGTTTCCGAAAGGCCAGCGTAAATAATAGTCTTCGGCCGAATGGAGGAAGATGGTGAAGGTAGTCGGGATGATCAAAGAAAAGGGGCTATTGGCCATCACCACTCCAACATGGCCTTCGCGGATATAGGCCCCCAAACGGTCAGGACGTTCAGTAGACAACATTTGGGGAATGAGGGATTTGGGATGATCCTCCAAATATTCCTCTAGGGTCCCTGTTTCCGGAATATAATCAACGGTTTCAGAGACGCTTTGAATCCGGTATTTTACTTCTTCCACCAACTTAACATTGGCAATATCCTTGACATACATCACCGCGACCAGCGTCCGGCTCCGCTTGCCGACTCTGAAGATTTCGGTAACCAATTTTGGATCTTTAACATACCGCCGGACACTAGCGGTATTGGCCCGAAAGCTTTCTACAAATGCTTCCTGCGGTCCTCTGACTACCGGTTCATTGTTGGGCCGGTCCACCCCCCGGTGCTCCCATCCTTTGGTTTCGATAATTAAGGCTTGATCCGAACCGTCGATAAGGAGGGCGGAAGAACCATCCAATATCCCGTCCACAACATCACTTAAACTAGCGGTCTTTTGTAACTGATGACCGGGGAGTAACGTTTGATAGGCGAGAGTGACTGGATCTTTACCGTTAACAGCTTCATCGGGACCAAGAATCATCAACGGTTGTAAAATAGCAAAACTTTGGGTATTACGATCGGAAAGGCCATCTATATATATTAAGAGGGCTTTTTGTTTCAAGCTTGGGATCGAAAAGTCCCTAATTACCACATCTTGATTGGTTGGCAACTCAAAAATCTTTTCTAAAAGCCTTTGGTTTGCTTCCAAGTCTCTAAATAATGGTTCCGGCTTTGGTTTTTTTGGCTTTGGCCTATTCCAGGATTTATTCCCCAATGAGAACTGTCTTCCCCTGGCGCCAAACTGAAATACTTTTTTCAAACCGTTCCAAAAATTCATGATTAGCTCCGCTTAGAATAAGTTGACTTTAAATAATAAACACAATAATTTTTACCTGATAGGTTTTAGTATTAGCATTTTTAGTTTTTATCGATCATTTTTTTAGTTGATCGATAAATAATTTTATATTTAACCAACACTATCGATGGATTTTCTAGATGGGTACCTATCCCTTAAGGGGAACTAAATGTAATTCATGTTGTTCGAGGTATTATCTGAACAGGGGGAATACTGGAGTGAAGAAGCTGAAAAGCAGGCCATTATCATTAGGAAGCAAAATTGGAATTATAGCGCCGGCTAGTCCGGTTAAGGATAATAATGAGATCGAAGCTAGTGTTGGGCTATTACAAAAGTTAGGCTACCAAACGGTTTTGGGAGAGACCGCTCGACCCTGGGAGGGATATTTAGCAGGCAGTGATTTGGAACGCAGAGCGGATTTGGAACGATTTTGGTGGGATGATTCAATTGAGGCCATCTGGTGTTTGCGGGGCGGTTATGGAAGCGCCCGGTTGTTGCCTGATTTATACCTAGGGTTAATCGCGAGAAATCCGAAGATCCTGATTGGATTTAGCGATATAACCGGAATTGAATTGGGCCTTTGGCAGCGGACCAAACTGGTGTCTTTTCATGGTCCGGTTTTAACGACTTTAAAAAGTGATTTTTCGGTTAACCAGGCTATCAAGATCCTTTCCGGAGAAGGGGTGGCGGAGCCATTACCTTGGCCGGAGGTTAATCGGAATTATCTGGTTTTTAAAAAGGGAAAAGTTCGCGGCCCGCTCTTGGGGGGTAATTTAGCGCTAGTTAGTTCTTTATTAGGAACCGATTATTTCCCCAACTTGAAAGGGGCAATTCTGTTTTTAGAGGAGACAGAAGAACCCGCTTATCGGATTGACCGAATGTTGACTCAGCTATTATTGTCCGGAGCGTTAGACTCGGTGGTTGGGATAATCATCGGCCGTTGTAATCCGGGTGAAGGCAAACCGGAGGCTGATTTAATCAAGGTTGTTAATGAAAGGTTGTTTAAGTTGAAATGCCCAATGGCCTATGGGTTTCCTATTGGACATATCTCGGAGCAATGGACGTTACCCCAGGGAATCTCAGCGGTGGTGGACTTTGATGTTGGGGAGTTGATGTTAGCGGAGAGTCCGTTTCGGGATATTTAAACCTAACCTTGAGATAATTCTTATTGAAACGTTTAAAATTGTTTCCAGTAATAAATAGGTTCTGTGGTGTTACCTTCCTTAAGTGCTACATATTTCATTGAAGCTTTTTTCAATATCAAAAGGATTATTTAACTTTGTCGCGAAATTAACTGCATTGAACTTGGTAAACCCTATTAGGAACGAATTGACGAAAATTGCGTTTAGAAATAACGGAAGTGAGTTTGATTTTGGAAGGAGCGTTTTAGGATTGAAAAAAGTTCTTTGTCTGCTATTGACCTTATGTTTGTTAACCTGTAGCGCATTTGTGGTTTTTGCCGAAGCGGAAAAACCCCAAAATGAAGTGATGTTACTTGGCAATGACGGAGGATACGGTTGGGCGAAATTTCATTTAGCCAATGGCTTTAGTATTACCGGGGTATATGAGGATGAATTAGCCAAACTGGGACTGCGTTATGATCCATCGGAACGTTTTGGAATTAAGGCCGGTCAAGTATATGACCCCGATACTGAAGAAACGTTCACTTACGGAGGTATTAATTTTATAATACCTTTTGGGAACAGCCTGAATATTGCCGGTTTTTATGACATTAATTATAAGTACAAGGATTGGGATCGCTATGAGGCGGCTTTAAAGATTCAAATGGCGAAGAACCACTACATCTACGCCGGGATTCGCGGCGATGCCGGTGTTGTTCCGGAACTGAAGTATAACGAAGATAATCTAGAGGAACCTCATATGTTTCTCCGGGGTGATTTTAACTGGTCTTGGAAAAAATTCTCGATTAGCTTAGACCCGCTTCTGTATGTTAAAGGTTATTATTATCACGATTACACTTTTAAATATCATATTAACGAAAAAGCCAATGTTGTTTTGAACGTTAGTAACTATGATGATAACCCTAACAATCCTGGAGATTCGGAAATTAACTACCGGGGCGGTTTTGAGTTTAAGTTCTAGTTTTTTTGGATTGGTGAGGAGGTTTGGGATGCGCCGTGCATTGTTGATAGTTTTGCTGCTGGTCGTATTGGTCGGAATAGCGTGGCTGATCTTTGACGATTTCCAACTACGCGGAGAAATTCAAAGACTCAACCGAGAGTTACGGCCAAAAGAAGCTAAAATTGCTGTCTTCTTTATTAAATCCACTCCCACTAATTTTTATCTAAAACCCGTCTTAGTACCGGTTGGCCAAGACGAGGCTCAACATTTGCAAGCCTTGAAAGCATTATTCGCTGGTCCACCCCCTGGTTCCGAATTAACTCCGGTCTTTGCTCCGGAGACTAAGCTTTTAGATTATAAACTCGAAAACGGGTTAGCGACTGTTAATCTAAACCGGGAAGCGACTCGGTTAAATGTAGGCGCCCAAGGAGAGTATCTGGCGGTTGCGTCCATCGTCAATACTTTGACTAAATTGCCGGAGGTATTCCAGGTGAAAATATTAATTGAAGGTAACGAAGTGGAGTCTTTAGCAGGACATGTAGACTTAACCGGTGTTTTTGAGTATGATAACCGGGTAGTGACCTTGGAATAATTTATTAAGCTAAGGCGAAACTGGGTGACTGAGCTCATTGCAATGTTAATCCATTTAGCTGCTTTAGTTGGCCGGATATAAATGATTACCAAAACCCCCTTTCATAGTTTGGAGAGGGGTTTTTTTATTTTCTGATCTGAAAACAGTTATTAAAATGTCCCTTTTTTAATATGTTTACTGACGGAGGGCATTAATAATGGTCGTAATTCTTTTTAGGAAAAAAATAATATTGGTGGTATTAGCCTTAGTACCGCTGCTAACCTGGTTTGTTTGGCAAAAAGCAAATCAACCTGTAGTAACCGATACTTACCGTTTGAGGCCGGAATTCCCACCCTTAGTTTTTTTGCCCGGTTCAGACCAAGGACCGAAAGTTCATGCCGCCGCCAGTATCCTAATTGAATCCAAGAGTGGGGCGATTCTTTTTGCCCGAAATGCGGAACAACGTAGAGCACCCGCTAGTACTACCAAGATTATGACTGGGATTGTTGCTTTGGAAAGGGGCGATCTCCGCAAAATCGTAACGGTTAGCAGAAGAGCGGCCCAGACTGGAGGGTCGACGATTCACTTAAAAACGGGGGATCGGCTAAGTCTGAAAGAATTGTTGGAAGGGATGATGCTTCGTTCGGGAAATGACGGAAGTATGGCTGTTGCCGAGGGAGTAGCCGGCACCATTGAAGCTTTTATTGAATTTATGAATTTAAAAGCGAAAGAGATCGGGGCCATTAATACTAATTTTCGTAACCCTCACGGATTAAGGGCGCCATCTCATTATACTACCGCTTTGGATTTGGCTCTAATGGCCAGGTACGGGCTGGCTAACCGACGGTTCGCTAATTTGGTCAAGCAGAAAACAGCTTTAGTTGAATGGGTCGAGCGCCGGAAGGCTATTGAGGTTAGGAATACTAACCGGTTGTTGTGGTATTTGGAAGGGGCCGATGGTGTTAAAACCGGGACCACTAATGAAGCGGGACATTGTTTGGTCGCTTCAGCCACTCGAGACAACAAACAACTGATTGCAGTGGTTTTAAACTCGGGGGATCGTTGGGGAGACTGCCAGCGTTTATTGGAGTATGGTTTTCGAGAATTCGATATTATCAAAATCGCAACTACCCACAGAAGTGTAGCTAAAGTTAGAGTCAAAAACGGCCGGCCTAAGGATATAAACTTATACCCGCGTTCTGATTTGTATGCGGTTGCCCATAAAGATAAAATGGATTTAATAATTCCCAAAGTTACTATTTTTGATAACCCGACGGTAGCGCCGATTAACCCCGGTCAAAAATTAGGAATAATAGGCTACTATTATCAGGAACGGCTGGTTAATGAAGTTGATTTGATCAATCTAAAGCCGGTCCGTCAAAGATGGTGGTTTCAATGAAGTTATCACCCAAAGTTGAAAGATTGCCAATTGTTCCCGGAATAGCTGCGACTTTTGTAGGAACGGTGGTTGGCGCCGGTTTCGCTTCCGGGAAAGAAATATTCCGATTCTTTACTATACAGGGTTTACAAGGTTGTTTGGGAGTGTTTTGTTCGATTTTAATATTAGGATTCTTTGGGGAGCGAGTATTTCGGATCGGCCTCGCCATTCGGCCAAAATCATATAAAGAATTTTTTGAGGTTTGCCTGGGACCGGCTTTATCCCGAATCGCCGATTTAATCGTTTCGGTCTTTTTCGTCATCTTGATTGGGGTAATGTTCGCGGGATGTGGCGCAATATTTGAGGAACTAGGATTTGGTTATTGGATCGGGATTGCGCTAAGCGCATTAATAGTAATGATGATTTTATTTAAAGAACTTTCCGGATTAATTACTGCAAACTTAATTATTGTGCCTTTGATGTTTTGCGGTGCGTTAACGGTTTCGCTTTTTGCTATTCAAAACCGGTGCGCTGTATCTTTGTGGAAAAGCGCTGATTTTAATTGGCTACTAGCGGCGGTTCAATATTCTTCCTATAATTTGGTTTTGGCAGTCCCGGTTTTACTTTCTTTATGTCGGAGATATCCTTCGGCATCTCATTTGAAATTAGGGGGATGGCTGGGAAGTCTTACTCTGGGGGCAATGGCGGGACTGATTTACTGGTCACTCATTTTTCATTTCCCGCATTTACGGGGGAGCCAGCTACCGATGGTGGATTTGGCCCGATTGGGCGGTGATTGTCTCTATTGGATGTATGCTTTAATACTTTGGTGTGAAATGTTAACCACGTTACTGGCAAATACTTATGGTGTAGCCCAACGGTTAGCGGCATCAACCGGATTAAAATTCCGATCTTATGTAATAATTTTAACCATAATTGGGATTTTAATCGGCCAGATTGGCTTTGGCAAGTTAGTAACTAAGTTTTATCCGCTATTCGGTTATTTTTGCCTGGCAGTCCTTTTGTTATTGATAAAGAAAATTCCCGCTGCAAAAAAATAATTTAAATTTCTAAAACAATTAAATTACAAATCTGTAAAATTCGTTACCTTTTTTACCCGTTATCACCGGACAAGTTTTCTTTGTTCTGAATTTATGATGGTTTTTAAAGAAGAACTAAGGAAAATCAGTGGGAAATCCTTTGAAAAAACGACATAGTAATCGAAAGGGAAATGATATACTGATTCTCGTGAGTGTCAAAAAGGAGGGTGGTTGTTGAGAAGGTGGCCATTGAACTTTCTACTGCGGTAAGAAAAAATTTTAGTAGTAGTTACATTTCTCCCACAGTTCTTCGGCAGTCTTCCCGGAAGAGAAAAACCAACTGGTATATTAATTTATTAAAAATTTTGTTTGAAACCGGTATCATATTTTTATTAAGTAGATTTTCCTTGTTAGGTATAATTTATCCTGCCGGTATCGGGTATTGCCTTGTTAATCGCGAACAAAAAGTACCGGCTCGGATTATGTTATGGGTCAGCTTATTATTGGGAAGCTTGACTGTTAGAGGTTTTTGGGAGAGTATCGGAATTACAGGTGTAGTTGCTTTATTTACATTGTTACAACAGATGATCGCGGGTGGTCAAAAAAAATCGTCAAAAATATCGGTCTTCATAATCTGGGCCCTATTAAGTACAGCCTTAGGCGTTTTGCTTGAACCTAGTCTCAATAATATCCTAAAAGTGGCGCTAGAATTAACTATCAGTTTTTTACTGGCTGGAATTTTTCAAGTTGGTCTGGACTTTATCAGTAACCCGTTTAGAAAATCAAAAAAAGCGGTAGTAGCTTTAGCAGTAATTTTATTATTATCAGTGGGCGGAACTGATCAGCTAATGATCGATGCTTGGCCCCTAACGGATCTGGTAGCCAGTATGGTTCTGATATTTGTCGCGTACTTAGGTGGAGGAGGAGTTGGAGCAGCCATGGGAGTTTCATTAGGTATGGTTATCGGAATAGCAACCGGCGGTTTAACGGCGATGATCACCCTGTATAGCCTGATAGGATTTTGGGGAGGGTTCCTAAAAAATTTAGGCAAATGGGGGACAACCATAGGGATAGGGTTAGGTTGTTACTTTATATTTCAATATTTGCAGCCCGAAGTAGCGTTAATTGACCAAATCCTTCCCTGGTCATTCGGATTAGGTGCTTTGATTGTAACACCCAAAAGCTGTTTGACACGGATTACTAATTATTTTCCTAGTGATAATAGGCCGGTTGATCCGGTATTGGAAAACAACAGTGTCCGCGAATTAATCTTAACCCGTTTAAATGATTTATCCTCTATTTTCACCGAAATAGCCAAGTCCTTTAATGAAGAGCCCGAACTAGAACCGATAGTTCAAAAAATGGACCTTTATACAATGCTCGACCAAGTTTGCACCAAGAACTGCCAGCAATGTAACGGTTATGAGACTTGTTGGGGAGAAAATTTTTATTCAACTTACCGGGAATTATTTGATTTACTGGCTTTAGCCGAGCTTTATGGTGAAGTTAATACCAAACATATAAAAGGCCGTTTAGCCAAGAATTGTTTTCAACAATTCAAACTCTTGACCACAGTTAATCATTTGTTTGAAAGATGTCAATCTGATTATTACTGGCGGCGCAAATTAGATGAGAGTAAGTCCTTTCTCGCCAACCAATTACAGGGGATGGCCCAAATTATTAATAAATTAGCGGTAGAAGTCACCGCCGACCCTGAATTTCGAGCTGAGATTGAAAGCCGATTAATGACTTGTTTGAACCGAGCAGGTATTAATATTAAAGAAATTTCTGTCCTTGGTTTGGGAGAGCAGAGAGTGGAGATCAGGGTTAAACAAAAAAGTTGCAATCGGAAACGGGAATGCCAATATTTGATGACACCATTAATGTGCCAATTGTTAGGTGAGGATTACGCAGTTTGGGAGCGGAATTGTCAACTGGAGAACAGTGAGTGCAGTTATTGTTTGACGCCGGTATATCCGTATGAGGTCAGGACGGTTGTTTGCAAACTACCAAAAGATGGGAATGATGCCTCGGGTGATGATCATGCTCTTAATGAGTTGAAAGACGGTCACTTTGTAGCTATTTTAAGTGATGGAATGGGGAACGGAAATAAGGCGGCCGTTCAAAGCAGCGCTACGGTTTCCATTTTGGAAAAACTATTGGAAAGTGGAGTCGATCGAGATTTTGCGGTGCGGATGATTAATTCAGTTTTATTACTGCGCTCCCCGGAAGAATCCTTCGCAACTGTTGATCTGACATTAATGGATCTTTACACCGGAAAGACTGAATTCATTAAAATCGGCGCAGCCACTACTTATATAAAAAGAGGGCGAGAGGTTTGGAGTTTAAAATCTACGTCTCTTCCAGCAGGAATCCTGAATTCGGTTGATCTAGAGCGGACTGTTGTTCAATTACAACCGGGTGATTTGATTATCATGGTTACCGATGGCGTAGTAGACAGTAAAATCGAGGTGGGAAAAGAAGATTGGATGATTAGGGCCCTCCGTCAAGTCGAAGTTGTTGGTCCGGAGGCGTTGGGTGAATATTTGTTGAATTTAGCACGAATCAACCAAGAAGGGATCTGTAAGGACGATATGACTGTAATTGTACTCCATTTTTTAGAAAAAGAGTTATTTTAAATAAGTTACTTAAGATCACAATCCCAATCCAAATTCCTTTTATTTTTAATTCCGGTTTAGGCCGGGATTTTTTTTGGAGATACTAAAACAATTAGAATTTTGTAACAAGGATTTTTTTTTAGAGAAGCGAAGATCCAGTTTTGAGGTGTTTGATTTGCTGCAAAAAGTTAAGGCTGCCATTAGAAACCATGACTTACTGGCCAAAGGCGACCGGGTAATAGTGGGTTTTTCCGGTGGAATTGATTCTCTATGCTTGCTTCATATTTTACATCAATTAGTGGAATATGAGTTGGAATTATGGGTGGTTTATATCAACCATTCACTCCGGCCGGCCGAAAATATCCGTGAAGTCGAGCTTCTACATAAAATTGGCAATCATTGGGGATTAAAAACCAAAGAAGTTACTCTGGATATTCCTGGACGGTTAAGGGAAAAACCGCAATCATTGCAACTTTTAGCCCGGGAAGAACGTTATAAAATATTTATAAGCCTTAGGGAGGAGATTGACGCTGCAAAGGTAGCCCTTGGTCACCATCGGGATGATCAAGCCGAAACCATTCTTTACCGGGTGATTCGTGGTACCGGGATTGATGGTTTAGCTGGGATGCCGATTATCCGAGATAATATTTTTATCAGACCGCTTTTGGAAGTATCGCGGGAGGAGATCCGTGAATATGCTTTAAGGCATAATCTTTCATGGTTGGAAGATTCGTCAAACCGGAAATCGGTATATGTCCGTAATAAAATACGATTGCAATTAATTCCGGAGCTAGAAACAGCATACAATCCTAATCTTAGTTCCGCCTTAATCCGTTTGGGACGTTTAGCCCGGGAACAGCAGGAATTAATGGAGGCACTTTTAGAGGAAAAATGGGAAAGACTAACGATAATCCGGGAGGAACAATTAGGAATCGTTATTGAGGAATTTTTGCGCATCCCGGCTTATCTCCAATATTATCTTCTGAAACGAGTTTTACGGGAAATCCAACCCCAGCAACAGTTGGAGTCGGTGACCTTACTGAAACTGCGTGATAAGATTATTAACGAAAACCATCATTTTAAAACGGTCCAACTATCAAAAAAAATTTTAGCTCATAAGCTGGAAGGAGCAATTTTTTTTGAAAAAAAAGAGCGATTGATTCCAACTCTGGCGGAACGATTTCGGTTGAATGTTCCGGGAGTGACCGTAATTCCTGAACTTGATTTAGAGATTAGGGTTGAAAAAGATAATTATATTCCAAACTGGAACGAAGTCGGTAAACATGAAGCTTATTTGGATATTACTCGGCTCAAATTACCGTTTTATCTCAGATTTTGGCGTTATGGCGACAAGTTCCATCCTTTAGGGGCGCCTGGTTGTCAAAAACTGCATGATTTTTTTATTAACCGGAAAGTACCGCGGGAAAAACGGACCGGTATCCCCCTTTTAGTTACCGCTGATGACCAGATTGCTTGGGTCTTAGGTTATCGGCTGAATGAATTATATAAAATTACCGACCGTTCCATCGATTTTTGGCATATTTCATTTGGTCCGATTCGGTCTGATTAACAATAGGTAAGTAGTTAAGTAGTTAAGTTGTATTCAAATTTTGACTATGGTATAATATTTGACATGGCTAAATGCCGAAGGGAGGTTTACATGCTTAAGATTATCCGCGAAATTATGATCTATTTTTTGGTGGCGATTATCGCATTATTTTTAGTAGTTAATTTTATGAAGAGCCCAAACCAAGTTGAAGACATAAGTTTTAACGAGTTCATCGTCAGGGTTGAAGAAGGTAAAATTACCGAAGCCACCATTAATAATAATGATGGAACAATTCAAGGCAAGCAGAATGAAGAGACCTATAAGAAGTTTCGCACCGAAGGGCCGATCAATCATCCTGAGTTATATTACCAACAATTAAAGGATCAAGGGGTTAAAGTTTCTTTCGCCACTAGCGGTAATAGTTGGTGGGCGATGCTCCTTCCCAACTTGGGATTCATTATTATGATCGTTATTCTATGGTTTTTTCTAATCAATCAGATGCAAAATACCGGCAACAAAGCGCTTTCCTTTGGAAAAAGTCGCGCTAGGCTTCATGCAGAGGATAAAACCAAAACTACCTTTGATGATGTGGCCGGAGAAGACGAAGCAAAAGAAGAATTGGTGGAGATTGTTGAGTTCTTACGTCAACCCCGACGTTTTACCGAGTTGGGCGCTCGAATCCCCAAAGGGGTATTATTGATCGGTCCTCCGGGCACCGGTAAAACGCTTTTAGCCAAAGCCGTAGCCGGTGAGGCGGGAACTCCGTTTTTTAGTATTAGTGGTTCGGATTTTGTGGAGATGTTTGTCGGAGTCGGAGCCTCACGGGTAAGAGACCTATTTGAACAGGCTAAAAAGAATGCTCCTTGTATTGTCTTTGTTGATGAGATCGATGCTGTGGGAAGACAGCGGGGCGCTGGTTTGGGCGGTGGTCATGATGAACGGGAACAAACCTTAAACCAGTTACTGGTAGAAATGGATGGTTTTGAACCTAACTCGGGTATTATCATTCTGGCAGCTACTAACCGACCTGATGTTTTGGATCCGGCGCTGCTCCGTCCGGGAAGGTTTGATCGTCAAGTTACCTTGGATATCCCCGATATTAAAGGTAGAGAAGATATTCTAAAAGTACATTCTAAGGGTAAGCCATTAGCCTCGGAAGTAGAACTTAAAGTATTAGCCCGTCAAACTTCGATGTTTACCGGGGCTGATTTGGCTAATGTATTGAATGAGGCAGCTTTACTTGCGGCTAGGCGGGGTAAAAAGAAAATTTTTATGAAAGACTGTGAAGATGCAATTGAACGGGTCATCGCCGGACCGGAAAAGAAGAGCCGGGTCATGAGCCTTAAGGAAAAGGAGTTAACCGCCTTTCATGAAGCGGGTCACGCTTTGGTCGGACATTTTATGCCGACAGTCGACCCGATTCATAAGATTTCGATTATTCCGAGAGGCCAAGCAGGCGGTTATACTTTAGCGTTACCGCTTGAAGATAAACATTACAGCACTAGAACGGAATTATTAGAAAACGTGGTGTTCATGTTGGGAGGTCGGGCCGCAGAAGTCGTTGCTCTAGGCGAGATCAGTACCGGGGCCCGTAACGATCTGGAACGGTCCACTAAAACCGTGCGCCGGATGATCACGGAATATGGGATGAGCGACAATTTGGGTTATATGACTTTCGGCCATGGACATGAGGAACAAGTTTTCCTGGGCAGGGATATTTCCCGCGATAAGAATTATAGCGAAGAGATTGCGGCAGCCATTGATCGGGAGATCAAACTGATTATGGATGAATCATTTGAAAAATCCAAACAAATTGTGATCGAACACCGGGAATTACTTGATAAGATTGCCAATGCTTTGCTGGAGAAGGAAACTATTGAAGGGGAAGCCTTTGTAGAATTGATTGGAAAAAAACCCAAATCAGAAGAGAAAGAAGAAACGGTAAAAGCCGAGGCTTAAAAGGCCCGGATGGACGAAATGAGCCAATAACCCGATTTAATAAATTATTAGAGGCTGTAACAAAACTTTACATTTTGCAACAGCCTCTTTTTTTAGATCAAAATATCCAGACTGATATCTAAGGCATTAACCGAATGAGTAATAGCGCCGCTGGAAATGATATCAACTCCGGCGGCGGCCACTGCTTTAATAGAGGACTCATCGATGTTTCCGGAAGCCTCGACAATCGCCCTCCCATTAATTAACCGGACCATGACGGCCATTTGCGCTGGGGTCATATTGTCGAGCATGATAATGTCTACCTTTGCTGCAAGGGCTTCCTTGACTTGGGTTTCATTCTCGACCTCAATTTCGATCTTCATTGTATGGGGAATCCCCTCCCTGGCTCTTTTTACTGCTTCTAAAATCGATCCACAAGCCTTGATATGATTATCTTTTATCAACACTGCGTCCGCCAGATTAAAACGATGGTTGTGACCTCCGCCTTGGAGTACTGCATATTTCTCCAAAATTCGTAAACCAGGAGTGGTCTTTCTGGTATCTACCACCTTGACCGGGAACTCTTCCACCAGCTTTACCAAGCCGGCGGTTTTAGTTGCAATTCCGGAAAGGTGTTGCAAAAAGTTGAGCGCTACTCTTTCTCCTGCCAAGATTGATTTAATCGGACCGGTAACCTTGGCGATTTCAGCCCCGGAGGAGACGACGACACCATCCGTAACAAAGGCGGTAAAGTTTATACCGGGATCGAGTAGCTGAAAAACCTCGACCGCGATCGGCAGACCGGCAATGACACCCGATGATTTGGCTCGAAAAACAGCGTTGGTATTAAAATCTTCTTTAAAAATAGAATCCGAAGTGAGATCGCCGATTCCCAGGTCTTCCTCTAAGGCCTGTTTGACAATTTCTTTGATTAATATAGGGTTCATTCTTTGACCTCCATGTTTTCGCCACAAAACTCAATATGTTTACGCCAACTGGCTTTGGGTTTGGAGTAATCGGACCGATAATGACCACCGCGGCTTTCGGTTCTGACAAGAGCGGATTTAGCTATCAGTTTGGCGATTAAGTACATATTTTGTAGTTCAAAATAGTCTGGTTTTAATTGGAATTTAGGATTGGCAAGCGGTTCAAGATCTAGTAAATCATAAGCTTCGGAGAGGCCACCTTGATCCCGGATGATTCCCAAATGGTGACCTGTAATCTGATGGAGCTTGGTCAAGTCAGATTCAACGGATTCGAATAAAGTATAGAGCTTTGGATAACAAATCTCGAATTCTTGATGGGGTTCGGGAATAGTGAGGGATAGTTTTTGGAGATGATCGGCGATTCTACCTCCGAAAACCAGTCCTTCCAATAATGAATTGCTGGCCAACCGGTTAGCGCCATGAACTCCGGTATTTGATACTTCGCCGGCTGCATATAAACAGGGGATATTGGTTCTACCGAACAAATCGGTGGCAACACCTCCCATGGCATAATGCGCGGCTGGAGCCACCGGAATTGGTTCGGTGGTAATATCCAACCCATAGGAGGCGCATTCATTATAGATGTTAGGAAAACGTCTCTTGATAGTTGGGACGCCGATTCGCGCTAAATCAAGATAAACACAGTCGTTGCCGGTTTTTTCAATTTCAGCAAAAATAGCCCGAGCTACAATGTCTCGGGGGGCCAATTCGGCCAGTGGGTGATATTTAGACATAAATGGGACACCCTTATGATTGAGAAGGATTGCGCCTTCACCTCGGACTGATTCGGAAATTAGAAATGGGGGAGCCGGAGGCAGGTAAAGAGCGGTAGGATGAAATTGAATAAATTCTAGATCTCTTAATACCGCTCCGGCATAATAAGCCAAGGTGATCCCATCACCGGTAGCTATTTTAGGATTAGTAGTCTTGCCGTAAATCTGTCCCAAACCGCCGGAACATAAAATTACTGCAGCAGCAAGGAAAGAATGATATTGATCATTATGAATGGTTATTACTCCACAACAGTTTCCTTGTTGTTTAATTAAAGCCAAGGCAAAATGGTCTTCATAAATTCTGATATTGGCTGTTTGCACTTTTGAGATTAAACTATAGGTTACTTCGCGGCCAGTGGCATCGCCGTCGGCATGAAGGATCCTACGCCGACTGTGAGCCGCTTCGCGGGTTAAAGCCAACTGATTTGTTTCGGAGCGGTCAAAGGGGACCCCTAAGTCAATTAAATGTTTAACCCGGTTGGGACCCTCATGGACAAGTGTTAAAACTGAATCCGAGACGCATAAACCGGCCCCGGCCATAATGGTGTCCTGGTAATGAAGTTCGGGGGAATCGTGGTTACCGATTGCCGCAGCAATACCACCCTGAGCATAGGTGGTATTGCTTTCGGAAAGCTTTGATTTGGTAATCAAGATTACCGGACCAGATTTGCTCAATTCCAGCGCAGTATATAAACCCGCGATTCCGCTGCCAATGACTAAATATGGAGCCCTATCCTTAAGGGAAGGGGGGCTGGCCGGAAAATTAGTTTGCATGAGCGCCACCTTTTTAAAGGAATTCCAGCATCCGGTTTAAAGCTTGTTCAGCTTTGATCCTAATTTCAGAGGGTACTTGAACAACTGGTTGCATGGTTTGAAGGGATTTAAGGACTTTAGCGACGGTGGTCTGTTTCATATTCGGACAGACCAATCCTTTAGTTAATAAGTAGAAAGTTTTAGCGGGATTTTCTTTTTGAAGTCCGTAGATAACTCCCATTTCAGTACCGATAATATATTTTTTCCGGGCAGAATTATTAACATAACTAATAATCTGTGAAGTGCTGCCCACAAAATCCGCTAACTTTGTTACTTCAGGGCGGCATTCGGGATGGACCAGAACCGGGGCATCCGGGTGAAGCTCTTTAATAGCGGTGACTGACTCCGGTTCTACGTGATGGTGGGTGATACAATAACCGGGCCATAGATGGATGATTTTGTCGGGAACTTGTTCAGCTACATAGCTGCCTAAATTCTGGTCGGGTAGAAAAATAATTTCCGATTCGGGAATGTTTTTAACCAGTTTTACAGCGTTGGCCGAGGTACAGCAATAATCGCTGACTGCTTTAACAGCAGCGGAGGTATTTACATAGGCAACCACAACGGCTTTAGGGTAACGTTTTCGCCATTTGAGGACTTCGTCGGCATCAGCCATGTCCGCCATAGGACAACCGGCGTTTTCCGCCGGGAAAAGGATTGTTTTTTCCGGCGCCAAGATAGCGGCGCTTTCGGCCATAAAATGGACCCCGCAAAAGACAATGACTTCAGCTTGAGAGTCGGCCGCCGCCCGGCTCAAGGCCAATGAATCACCGACAATATCGGCTAGCGCTTGGACTTCATCGTTTTGATAATTATGCGCTAGGATCAGCGCTTTTTTTTGAATGCGAAGTTGATTGATCTCATTTATATAATCAGCGGTTTTCATCAAGATCACCCTTATTTCTAACCATTCCGGTATTAATTTATCCTTATTTTACTTTTGGT